>OJMI01000361.1_pt1 | contig 62837 bp, 64 predicted proteins | sample 1597131 | NCBI WGS metagenome assembly OJMI01 (sample SAMEA2452116, study PRJEB22498) | human gut metagenome | reverse complement strand
AACATTCCGAGTTAGTAGCCTAATTTATACTGTCCAACTTTTTGGGTTCAGTACAATTTTATTCAGCACCTTTATTATCTATTTTTCATTTTCTTCTTTAATTTGCTTTTTCTTTTTTCCAGTTATACTAACATTGCTTACTTTTTCAGCAATCGCCTTAGTTGTGTCTTCAACCTTTGTCTCTATTTCTTCTTTTTGTCTAATTGCTTCCTTTTTTATCTTTTCTGTTTTGTCTTTAATCTTTATCTTAACAGCTTGCAATTTAGGGAAAGCATCAACCAATCTTCTATGCAATGCAGATTTGCTTTGCAATATTTCCTTTACTTTCTTAGTAATCTCTTCTGTATTATCAGTTTCCTTACTTGCAGTAATATCAGCCTTTTTAATTGCTTTAATAACAACTTCAGAAACAATATTATCAACCACATAAATTGCAAATAATATTCCAGACACAATATTTAACCACATCTCTGGTATTAATTCTAGTTTTCCTAGCAAGAATGGATTTGTTATATATGTTACCATTAGTCCCAAAATTCCAAAAGGAATTATTGTACCTAAACAAACTCGTCCATTTAAATTAAACTTTCTTTGGCTATAATCCCACCATCTTGCCTTAAACATTTTTTCCATTACTAAACTGGTCAAGTATTCCAAAGTTCCGCATACGACTATCGCCATAACAAATAGCACAAGTGCATCATATTTATATCTTCCCAATAAAAAGGTTATTAGAAGAGCTCCATAGCCATAAATCGGACAATAAGGTCCAATTAAAAATCCTCTATTTATAAACCTTTTATACTGAATAAGTTTACATGTAACCTCCATTATCCAACCTGCTACAGCATATATCATAAACAGCAAAAAATATATTCTAACATCATAACCTAGTATTGTCATAGAAAAACCTACCTTATAAATCAATAATTACATTAAATATATTACCAGTTATATGGAAAATTTGCAATATATTTATCATAAAATTAATCAGTATTGGTTACTAGATAATAGTTTTTATTTTTCGTATTTTGTTATAGTTTTCGCTATGGCGAAATATATATCGTATATTCTTAAGAACAAATCTAAAAATTCTCAATCTTACCTCTATGCTTCTCTATAAAAGTTCTAATTTTGTAATTTAATCTGTTCTTCTTTTATAAGTGGATACCTTATAAGCTTGTTCCATTCCAAATTCTCTTTGTTCATATTTACGGCAGTAATTTGGTGATTATCATAAGTTGTATAATAATAAATCCCTTTTGTCGCATTACAACATGATGTATAAATAGTTATTTCATATTTATTATCCCCTAAATTACAGCAACCTCTCTGTTGGTCAACAGAATTAAGAATATGGAAAAACTGGCTAACACTCTCTAATTCTCCATCTCCAGAAACAGAATTCATCTTAACAAATGCTGTTCTAACAAACCTAGATTGCGAAGATAAATCTCCTGGAAGTCCAATCGCTCCCATTCCACGACTATAATTCTTTAAATCCAGTCTAGAAGAAAACGTGTTTTCTGGTGATTTATTTGACAAATGCATATAATTATTTAAATTAAACATTTGCTTATCAAATGGCGGATTATTAGTTAGTACTCCAACTGGATTATCATATATTTTTATTCCATCCGCCACAGACTCTACAGTAATTGCTTTGTTACTATCAGCAATAATCCAATGCAATTGAGCAAGTGGCAACCTATCATTAAAAGGCTCATTCAAAAAATTCATATTTTGAATAAGCTTTTTCGCTTCATCAACACTTGAGCACTGCCCAAGAATCCATGGAATAAACTCAAACTGAGTTACATTATCTTTTCCTTCTTTTTCATCATGATAGACTGCGTTTCCAACAAAATTAAGTCCTGCAATTCCAAGCCCTTTCTCATTTATTGCATCATAATACAATGGGTAATCTTCTATCACATAAGCCATTCCAATAATAGCATAATGCGAATTCATCTCTCCCATTTTTCTAAAGTTAAACTTAAAATTTCGTGGAGTAATCGTAATCTCATCTCCATATGAAAACTCATAGTCTAACGTACGTCCAAAATAAAAATCTTTAGTTTTATAAGTTGTAGCTGTACACATAATACCTCCTAATATTCACATTTTTTAAAACCGTTAATCTAAAAAACAAACCTTTACATTTACATACTATCATAAAAAGGGTATTTATTCAATCTTCTTGTCACATTTGACCAATCAATAATATTGGTCATTAAAATATTATAGAAATCAAATAAAATTTTAGTTCAAATTGAAACTAAAAAAGTCCCACATTTCTGTAGGACTTTTCATTATTCAATTTCAATATATTTCTTGCTTGGTAATTCTTTCTTGTCTTCCTTCTTTGGAACAACAATAGTTAATGTACCATTCTTAAATTTAGCTTTAATTTCATCTTCTGTAATGTTTTCTCCAACATAGAAGCTTCTAGAGCAAGCTCCAGAATATCTTTCTTTACGTACAAATCTGCCTTTTTCTTCGTCATTTTCTTCTTTATTAACACTAGCATGTACTGTTAAATATCCATCTTGAATCTCAAGTTTTATTCCTTCTTTGTCATATCCTGGTAAGTCAATGTCAATAATGTATTCATTTTTCTTCTCTTTAATATCTGTTTTCATTAGTCTACTTGCTCCCTCATTAAAGAATGAATCTCCAAATACATCATCAAATAAATCAAAATCATGTTTTCTAGGTATCATCATCATAAAAATCAACTCCTTAAAATATATTATGTGTTGACACTTGATGAGAGTGGCACATGTTTATGATAAATATTCTTTACCATTTACAGATATATTATACATCTATTTTTAGCAGAGTCAAGTATTGAGTGCCAATTTTCACGTAAAATTCATATTTCTTCTAGGCTTATTGATAACAGCTCAATTCAGCGTATTATTTGTTTTTATTGAGTTATCTCTCATTATCTTCTACTTCTTTTACAAGTGCTGTTTTCATATTATTTCTTTTTCCGCCATATATATCATCAAACAAGCTATTGCCAACCATTAGTACACTCACGGGGGTTACATTCATTTTTTCACATGCTTTCAAAAAATTCTTCTTTAATGGTTTGCACGCAAATCCTATGTAATCAATTCCGTTTTCATTGAAATACTTTTCTATATCTTTGTCTACTCCATTGCTTACAATCATAATTTTTATCTTGTCTTTTAAGTCTTCAATCCATTCCTTATTAACCTTTGGAATATCCTTCATCTCTTTACGCAATGTATCATCTACGTCTAAAATTATTGCTTCAATTCCATATTGCTGTTTTAATTTTTCGATTGCTTGTATATCTAATTCATTTACTTTGCTCAAAGTCATATCTGGTTTTATAAATTTTGATAGTACATAATGAACTAAATCTAATATTTTATCTGCTACCAATTCATCTAAAGTCTTCATAATTTGCTCCTTTGATTCATTTTATACGTTTAAAATAATTTATCCTATGTTGTTTCTTAATTTATTCTTTATAAATTCGAGAAAACTTTACCTAAACTATCATTTATAACAAGATTTGCTTTATTATCATAAGGAGTTGAATCCCTGTTTATCAATACAAGATTTCTGCCTCTAAAAAAGTTTATTAAACCACTTGCAGGTTGAACAGTAAGTGACGTGCCTGCAACAATTAACAAATCAGCCTTTTGAATAGCATATATCGAATTTTCGATTATTTCCTCATCCAATCCCTCTTCATACAAAACCACATCTGGCTTTATTATTCCTCCACAACTACATCTCGGAATGCCATTGCTGTTAAACACATATTCAGCATCATAAAATTTATGGCAATTCATGCAATAATTTCGTAGTACACTACCATGCAATTCATATACAACCTTAGAGCCAGCCTTTTGATGCAAACCATCTATATTTTGCGTTATTACCGCCTTTAACTTACCTTTGGTTTCAAGTTCTGCAAGTTTTATATGCGTAATATTAGGTTGATATTTTAACGAGTTCATCTTTAATTTATAAAACTTAAAAAATTCTTCCGTTTTATTCATAAAAAACGTATGACTTAGTATTGTCTCAGGCGGATATTTATATTGCTGGTTATACAAACCGTCCTTACTCCTAAAATCAGGAATGCCACTTTCAGTTGACACACCTGCGCCACCAAAGAATACAATATTATCACATTTGTTTACTAATTGTTTAAATTGCTGTATTTTATCCTCCATAAATATGCTCCTCTTTTATTTAAATAATTGTTTGAGACTACTTGATTTCAAACTTTCTTTATATTTTGAGAATTATTTTCCGCTTTCAAGGTCGTAATCCCATAAGCTCAAATGACCTTTTGCATCTATTGGTTCATCAAACACATGCACATCTTCTAATTGCCAGCCATAATTTTCTTGAAAAGAACTTTTGGTATAAATATCACTATTTTCCTTTAATAGTTCTTCTTTAAATTCATGTGTCATCTTTATACAATCGACTAATGTTACTTTTCCTAAAATTTTACCTTGTGGCAATTCTTGTGGCAGATAATTTGCTAATCTTTTTACCGCTTCTTTATCAATTCCTTTACCAGCATGTATAAGGAGTTCTCCCCTGTATTTAGTTTGCCAACTTCTAAATTCAAATCGCTTATCTCCTTGCATAATTAAAGTTGCCCATGGTCGCTTTATAGTTAAAACTTTCATAATTTACCTCGTTGTCTTAATATTATTTATAATTTATCTATCTACACATTTTAATATTCAAGATATATTTTTATTCCATTTTGATTATATCACTTTGTGTTAATTATTTTAATACATATTAACGCTTTTCTTTATATTTTATCTATGACAATAGTGTAAAATACTTGGTTTTTCAATTCTTGGTATGGCCTTCAGGTTATTAGTTGTAAATTTCTGGTAATTGTGAATTTGTAAAATTTGTTATTTTTATTGATTTTATGCTAGTTTCAAAGATTTATAAAATTTGAACATTTGTGTATTTTGGTGACAATTTTTGAGGATTTCTTCCCCAACTTTTCCCCAATTCAAATATACATTTGTTCGTACAAAAATTTAATATTAATGGGAAACCTAAAATTTATTTAGGAGTTTTTCAGTTATGAATAATAAAATTACTTATCGTAAAGAAGGAGATTATTTTATACCTAATTTGTCTTTACCTATACAACATAAAAAGCAAATTGGAAAATATGGTAGATTACGATTAAATTACTTAAAAAATTTTAAGAAAGGTCTATATACTGAATTACTTATAGATGGTACATTAAAACAACATTTATTAGATATTGATGAAAGTGCTAATAAAAGAGTACATGTGCTTATAAAGCAATTTGCTAAATCTGAAAATGTTAATGAATATTTAAAAGAACATCATCAAATGGAATGGGTTCAAGCTATGAATAATATTAAAAATAGAGCTGAAGAAATTGTATTAAATGAAATTATATATGTATAGGAGGATATGAAAATGGTTAATTTTAGAGATATAAATGTTAATGATATTTTAAAAGAGTGGTTAGATTATAGAGAACAGGAGGTTTTTGGTAGTCTTACTGAAGAAGATAAAAAACATCATATTTATTTTGATGAGATTGTTGAGAATATTTTAAAGAATGTACCTAAACAGAGTCAAAAGTATGTTAAGAAACAATTGGATAAGCTTGATGAGAATTTTATGGATTATCTTTGCTATTGGAATGAGAAGTATTATAGAAATGGTTTTGTTGACGGTTCTCAGTTAGTTATGGGGTGTTTTGAGGAATAGTTAAAGGCGAGATTAGTTCTCGCCTTATTTTATTTTTTTATAATGTATATATCCTGCTGCTGTTCTATTTATTTGATCACCTGTATAATCTCCTTCTAATATTTCAACATTTTCTCCTTTTATAGTCTTCTTTTTATATATTAAATCACTATATCCCCTATGATCATACATTCCTTCACTTGATTTTTCGTTAGTTCTATTTTCATATTGATAAATAATATTAATTCCTTTATTTGTATTTAGTAAAAATCCTACTACTCTGCTATATGAATTAGATTTTTCGTTTTCAGATGTTATTCTTATCTTAGACCATGTTTGTTCAATTTTAAAATTTACTTTTCCTTTTGTACCTCCATTAAAATTAGACTCAAACATTCCTTCCCATTCTCCATTTAAATTTGGTATCTTTACAACTGTTTTCTGAAAAAAACTGGTCTTCCATAATTTTTTATCAAATACTTCATATAATATTCCAAAAACTGCTAAAAGTGTAATCTGTCTTATATCAATACCAATAAATTCAAAATTTGATATAATATTATTTATAAAATCATTTTTTGATATAATATTAATAATCCAATCCAAAAAATTATTAATTGCCATTGCAAGAAAATAACTTATTATAACCATCCAAACTATAATCTTAACTCTTTCATTACTATCAACCGAATATGTATGCATTTTATTCCTCCTTTAATTTGTTTATTTTTTTACTGTCGTCTATAGTACACATATATAAGTTTTTATTTTTTCCTAATATTACCATAAAAACATTATCTATCTCAGCATTTTTATTATTCAACATTTGTTTAATCAATTGTTTATCTATAAAAGATGGAGTCGGATATTCTTCATTATGAGTATGCCATTCGCCTAAGTAATTAATCTCTCCCTTGCTTTCTTTCCAAAATCTATTAATTATTGCTTGAGCCTCTTTTTTATTTCTAATAAAAAAATACTTTCCTTTTCTATCTTTAGAATTTGTTGTTGAAATATTAGTTATTATATATGTGTTATTTTTTTTATTAAATTTTCCTAATAAAATTCCTCCATTTTCATTTTTATAATTTATCGGATTGAATTTATATATGCCACTTAATACTTCATCTTCAATAACTAATTTAAGTTTATCTTCTAATATAAATTTTCTCAATATTATAACTCCTCTATATTTACAGTTCTATTCTTTGCACTTAACCATTTACTTGTTATTTCAATTTGATTTTCTCTTGCCCAATCTATCTTACCAGCAATTGTTATAAAATAATTTTTATCATTCAATAATTTACCATTTATAATATTATCTAGTAACGTTCTAATGAAATAATTAGCTTCAAACCCAGAATACTGTACAAAAGTACTCTGACATCCTGCTTCTTTTTTAGTAAAAATTTCAGGTTTTTCCAATATTCTATTCTTTAGCTGCCAGTTATCACTATATATACATTGCTCAATGTTATCTTGTGGTTTATTTAAAATTATAGCATGTCCTCCTATAGCATATGGTTCTACCCATACTATTACTATCTTTCCTTTTAATTCTCCTTTATTATACTTATCAATAATATATGACTCTAATGCCATATCACCTACAGCAACAAATTGTATATCTCTATCAGATAATTCTTCGATATTATTTGTTATTAAACTATATATGTTATTCGAATAAGTTTCTATCTTTAACCCAATATAATGACTTGTTAATTTTCTCTTTATTGCTTCCGTCTTATTCATATCTACAAAATCTATTCCACAGATATGTCTTGCTATATTTTCTTTTCTTAAATTTTCATCATCTACTAATTTAATGTCATTTACTCCTAACTCAGTCAAAGCCTGTGCTAAATATCCTCCAAGAGATCCACATCCTAATATTGACACTTTTTTATCTATCATATTTCCGTCTCCACCTCTATAAAATAATCTTTTTCTATTTATTATTTCTGTTGTAAACTTTAATACTTTATTATCAGGGTAAACAATTCTATATGCAACATCAGGCGCTATTTTCCCCTTTCTAAATCCTTTTTTTATATCATAAATTCCTGTATAAATAATACATGATAATATGTATCTTCCTTTATCTTCTTGTGAAAATAATACTATTGGATTTCCTTTTCTATTAGTTAAAAATTTTTTATATTCTCTTCCATTTTCACTTTTACTTAAAATATTATAAAATTCTTTATTAGTATGTGGAAAAGGAGGATATATTTTTTCAGACATAGGTATATAAATAGCATCTTCAACTACCAATTCTTCTTGACAATTTTTCTTTGCATACTCAATTAATTCGTTGTAATTATCTCCACAACACCAAAAACTATAATCCTTACTATATATACATTTTACTCTTTTAACTTCATTTAAAGGTTCAAAAAAAACATCTATATTTCCTAATGTATCCTCATCTGATATCCAATATGCATGAAATTCATCTATAAAATCTTCTTTGTTAAATCCATTTAAACCATCATATATAATATTTCTTGCTTTATTAATCGATTCATTAATAACTTCTATTGGCATTTTGGGATTTGGAATGGCTTCTTGGTTAAACAAGCATAATTTCCCTGTTTTTTTATCAATATGTGGTAAATTTTTATATTCTTCACCTTTTACTCTAATTTCTGGAAATTGATATGGAAAACCTATTTGAAAGCTAATAATAAATTCTGTATTTATTCCATTTATTTCTTGTAAAATTTCTACATATGAATTATTATATCCATCTACTATTTTATATGTTATATCTTTCATATTTAATTCATTCATTATTTCTTTAAGCTGAGTGGCCGTCATTTTTTAAAATAGCAGGAGAAGAAGTTCTTACATAACTTTCTTGCTCTTGCTCCTCCTTATTTTTTTCTACTTTAGGGAATATATCTCCAAATATTCCACTTAATATTTCATTCATTTTATCTACATCTTCTTCATTAGCTGCTTTATTAAGTTGTTCCTCTAGTTTTTTCAAGGATTCCATTATTTGCTCACGTTGTGCCTCCGATTTTTTTTCAAATAAATTTTCATATGGTCTTACTGGCTTGTTACATGAAAAATTATATTTCAATGTACTATTAATGTTAGCAATTGTTCCTATTAACGAATTTAAGTCATTCTCAGTACTTTTGTAAAAATTATTTGCTACTAATATTGTAATTTCCAATCCTTTTAATGGAATGTTTTTGTAATCTTTCCAAGCTTTTAAATATTTAACATCACTTCTTACTTGTTCACCATAAATTTTTATTTTATCAATAAACCAATCTGTAAATTCTTTTGGATCACTTATACTCCAACCGTTTTCCTTATGAGCTAAATAAATGTCTTCATTCTTACTTATGTATATAGGTAAATCCACATGATAATTTTCAGCAAATACCACTCTTACGCATGTATTTTTATCAATTGGATTTGCAGATGTATATCCTTGTACAGCATCCTTTATCCAAGTATGTACAGTTGTTGTTGAAGGCCATTCACTTATATCTTTATCTGAATATCCTTGAATATAAACACCATCATCTACATCATATTCTTTATCTCCTATTGGATTAACAGTAGTCTTCATTGCAAAAGAACCTTGCATATAAAATTTGGGTTGTAGTCTATCTTTTTCAGTAAATTTATTTTTAATCCTGCTTCTTAACCCATTCCTTCCTCTTATTAAATTATCTCTTTTACTTCCGCCTAATGTAATTTTGTTATTAAAATTATTAAATGCTTTTTGAATATTTTCTTTATGTTTCATAATTATTCCTCCTTCTATATTAATATATATCAATTTTGTCAAAAAACTTGTCGAATCTTGTAATATTATTATATTTTATACTATATTTTGTCTTATTAAATTTTTAGCTTTATATAGCACAATAAACATTAATATTACAAATAGCATATATATCCAGATTACTAAATTTATATCTTGAAACCATTGACATAGTTTTATAAGTACTTGTACATTTATACAATAAAAAAACATATAACCAATGCTTCCTAAAGTTTTGTTACTTCTACTTTTATAAAATACGCCACACATTGTAAACGCAATTTTATTTAGTACTACACTTCCAAATAGTGAAAACAATAAAATTGCAATTAATTGATTATTTATTATATATTCAAATGGATTAGAAAATGCTTGTTCTCTTATAATACTATTAAATAGACTTACAATTTCGTACATAGTTTTCTCCTTTCCAAACAAAAAAGCAAAATATTTTGTATAAAACTAAAATATTTTGCTTTTGCTTACTTATTTAATTATATTTAAATTCATAGCATATTCAAATGATATTTCATCAAATTTTTTAGTTTTTTTCCACCCTTCCTCTTCGTGTGACATATTAGAAATATCTGTCACATTTTTATTCTTTAGTAATTTAATTATTTTGTTTATTATTTCAATTTCGCTATCCTTTAATTTGCTTAAATCAAAATTTTTATTACTTGTTATAATAGTTTTGGTACCACTTTCATCTTCATAATCGTTTCTTATATATTTATCATCTAATAAAGAAATTTCTTTATATCTTTGATCTATTATTGTAGGACCATATTGTTGCTTTTGATATGTTAATCCTGTAATTGAAACTCCTCTTTGATTAAATGATACTATATCTATAAACCATAAATATTTATTAAGGCTAGTAATTGTTAAGTTATTAACTTTACTAGAAATATAAGATATAATATTTTCTACTAATTCTAAATCAAATGTTTTATATCCGTTAAATATATTTGGTTTTAATCTTAAAGAATTATTTATAACTCTTCTATACATATCTTGAATATCATTTTTGCCTATTTCATTTTCTAAATTTGTTGATACTATTTTTTCATATGTTTTATCATTAATATTTCCATTCTTATATGCTTCTTTTACTTTTTCAACAAATTTATTATCATTGTCTATTAATAGCTTTATATAATCACTTTGAGATTTTGTTGGTACTCCACCTCTCTCATATCTATTGATCGTCATTTTTCCAAATCCAAGAATAGCAGTAAGTTCTCTTTGTGATATATCATATTTTTTTCTTAAATCAACTATATCTTGTGGTTTAATGATATTTGCTTTTTCTCTATATAGTTCATATATTCTTTCATTATTTTTTTCTTCAATTTCATTTACATATAAATCTTGATGACATTCTTTGCATACAGCTACATTTTCATAGGTATTTATTTCTATTCCTCTAAATTCTTTTACGTCCCTTTTTTCTATTTTATATTCTACTTCTTTTTTACAATATGGACAATATACTCTCATTTTAATTCACCTCATCATATTTACCAAATTCATGTACTGACAAACAAACTGACTTTTCTATACTTTCTACTCTAATTTTAATATATAACTTAGTTCCTTCAAATAAAGGACTAAATTTAAATATCCACCCTTTATATTGTGGATCTCTGTCTTTTTCTGGACCAGCAAAGCAATCATCTACTGAGAGTTCTCTTATAATATCCTTTACATCTTCATCATTTAAGCCATATTCTCTCATGAACTCTATATTTTTGGGTCTTCTTCTTATTATAAACTTATCACCATTATTGTCACTATCTACAATTCTTTTGATTATCAGTAAATATTGACTTTGTATATTACCTCCTATAGTATTCATTCTATGCCATCTCCTTAAAAATAGTGCCACTTTTTGATGGCAATTTTATTTTATCATAAATTAGGCTTTACGTCAATAGATGTAGTCATTATTTTTAATTTTTCTACAAATTCATTATTTTATTCATTCTTAAAGAAAAAACTACGCTCACATAGAACGTAGCTATATAAAAGTATTAACATTTTTCTAAATAATATTAATTTATAATCTTACTCTTAATTTTTCAGTATTTTATATTTTAGAATATACTTTCATGTTTTAATGGTATTATATCTTTATACAACAAAGAAAACTGAGCATTTACCTGTCTATTATCATGATAATGTCCAAAATACCACTTCTTAAATTCACATTTCTCTGATATTTCTTGAAAATAATCTGTTAAAATATCTCTCTTATATCGTCCTCTTCCAAGCATAGCTTGTACATTTGTAGGGCAACAATGAGAAATGATATAATCTACTTTAAAATTTACTTTTTCTAAATTATTTATTCCATTTTGCATCTCTTCATTAGTAGGTAATTCTAAATCCCACCATGAGAAATCTCTAATTCTAAAATATGCTCCTCTTTTTCTATATTCATATATTTTTTCTTCTTCATCTAAATCTAGTATTCCTTCTTGAATATCATGTGAAGATGCTCCACCAAATGTAAAAAATGTATTTCCATCTATTTCAAAGATTTCACCTCTCATAAGATGATATACAGATGGTCTTACTTTATGTACTTTTCCTCCATTCCATTCTTCTACTAAATAATCATTATATAATCTTGTAAAATTTTCATGATTTCCATCTACAAACAAAGTAGTAAAATTTCTTTCATTTAACCAATCTAACCAATATTTTTCTATACTACTTTCTTCTTCAAAAGTCCATCCCCCTCCAAAGTCCCCACAAATAATAATATAATCATTTTTTGTCATTTCTTTTTGTATTGGAAATTTGTCTTCTTCAAACCTAGAAAAATTCGAATGTGTATCACCTGTAATATATATCATATTTTCACCTTCTACTTATAACTTTTCTTACAAATATACTTCTACAAATTATATCTAAATACTCTCTATTTTTAAACTTTTAATTTTATAAACAATATCTTTGCTTTACATTTATCTTTATATAGTTTTAACTTAACTACCTCGTTGTAGTAAACAATTCTAAAGGTATTCTTAATATCTCAAAATAAATAACATTTTTTTATATATAATTAAAGTGCAATTTTTGCACTTTAAAATTTAGAAATTGCACTTTGAAACATATTTGTTTTATTCATTTTCAAATTTAATAATAGTAGCATTTTTATTTTGAGTAATTGTATATGCTAAATATAAACGTATTCTACAACATTCCTTTAAATAATTATCTTGTTCTTCAATAGTTTCCTTTTCTTTTAACCATGCTGAATTTTCTATTATTTCTTTTCTTAAAGCTTCATTTTCTGAACAATCCACAAGTTCAAAATATAAACTATTGTTAATATATTCTGAATTCCACTCTTCATCAAAATCGCAAAAATTTATTATAGGTAAATCTTCTTTCTTTAAAAGAAATACTCCATCAATTTGAGGTACATTAATTACTGCAATTTTTTTATTCTTGCATTTAATTATATTTTCTTTATAATCATAATCAAATTTATTAAAATAACTTTTATTCAAATAATTTGATACTATAATATAATCTTCTAAATTATCAATCTTATCTAAAACTGTTTCCAAAGTTTCTGGTGATTTAGTTGATTTTTTTTCTAACTTTTTAATATATTCTTTTTCTATACCAATATCTAAAGCTCCACAATAATTATTAGCAATAGCCTCATATCCTCCAACTTCATCAAAAAAAATTTCTCTAGGAATTAATTGATTAATTCCAAATGCTTTCTTTAACTTAGTTTTACTTTTTTTAATTTTTTTATATTTTTTTAACGAATTAGTAAAACTACTATCCTTTTGTATGTTTTTTCTAATTAGTTCCATGAATTTTTTTACTTTATTATCATCAAGCTTGTTAATTCTATTATATTCTTTTTCTTTATTTTCAGCTTCATTAATAGCAATATTTATTGCATCTACAATATAACTATTATTATATTTCACTGTTAAGAATTTATCTAATTCAGTAGGTTCTTTTGAATTTATTAAATTTAGAAGATTTTTATAAAAATATTTATCTTTTCTACTAATTTGTTTTTTATCTATTGAATTAATATTTACAAAATTAATTTTAAAAATAAATAAAAATTCTTTAAGAACTATTGTAGTGTCAATACACCATCCGCTCCAACTATTTTTATATTCATGATCAACAAATTCAAAATCGAAATTATTATAAACTTTTTGTACACAGGTTTTTTTGTTAAAATATTTCTTAAAATATATTATTGTATCCCATGCATCGTACAAATTGATTAAAAAATTTTCTACATAATTGATTATTCGCTTAATCTTAGTTAAAAATTGTGGTTTTAACATATTATGATTTGACATCATTATTAAACAATATACAATTCCACAAGAGAATTGAAAGTTTATAATATCGTATTCATCAAATTCGTTATTCTTATAATTAATTCTTTCCATTAATATATTATCGAGCAAAACATTAATAGCTTCATACTTAGATGACTTTATTAAATATATAATAAATTTTAATAAGATTGCCATTAAATTATCATAATATCTTATATCTGGATTTTTCTTTACTGAAAATAAATTAAATCTAAACATATTATTTGCGAAATTATACGCTATTTTCTTTATATCCGTTTCTTTCTCATCTAATTGATGTACATATAAATAAAGTTCTATGTTGTTTATATATTCATAGTCATCATAATCATCATTAGAATATGCAAGAAAAGATAATGAATCTAAAAATCTTGTAAATTGTCTATTTTTTGAATAATTATTATATATTTTCCTATAATATTCTTCAATATTACCTAATGCTAAAGACTTTATTCCATAAAGTTTATTATCATATAAATATTTAAAATAATTGTATAATCTACTGTTTTCATCATACGCATCTGGTTCTTCATACTCAGATGCCATATTAAACAAAGATGTATTTATTAATTTAATTTCATCATCTATAAATAGCCTATTATCTGTATAAATAATCATATCGCTCAGATTATTAAAGATAGTTTTATATTGCTTTAAACAATAAAAAACTGGTTCTTTTTTAGTAACTTTTTTTCCTATATTATTGGGAATATGTACAATATTTTTATTTTCTATTGAATAATTTTCTTCAGTTATTCTTTGATTATTAAAATAATTAGCCAAATCAATTAATTTTTTATAGTCATATTTCCCAATTATTCCATTTTTCCCTGGATAAATAGGTTCATATTCAGGATTTTCTTTAATTATTGTTTCATCATTAAAATATATTTCTTGTTCTTTTAAGAATTTTCTAAATTCAACTTCTTCTTTTTTGTGCTTTTTATTATTTTTGTTACTAGCTCTTCTTTCAAGATCTATGGCTTTTTCTTTTATATATTTTTCAAGTTTTTTATTAAAATAATCTTTTTCCGTGTTAAGCTTTAATGTTACCCAAAATATCTTGCCTGTTATACAAATAGATATTATAACAAATACTAATAGTACACTATGTGTTATTAAATATATTATATTACAGAAATCACAAATACTATTTTCACTATTATATTCGAACATGTTTACTATTAACATATAAAAGAAAATAAATAATATATATATAATATAATATTTTATATTTGTATTATATAATATAACTTTTTTATCTAATTCATTATTTTTATCTTTTATTACTTCAGCTATAAAAATAACTATAGCAACTAATATTCCCGTTACACCTATATAAATATTTGAAATATAATCTTGCTTCACTACCTCTAATATGAAATCCATTTATTGCTCCTTTCTAAACGAAAAAGCAAAATAACTCTGTAAAACAATTTACTTTATTACTTTGCTCATCTTTTGAATTATTTTATTTTATCATACACATCTTTTAAAACTTCAACAGTTTTATTAATCTCGTTTTCATTATATAAAAACATTCTTATAAATAATACCAACAAATGTGTATCTAGTACTTTTCTCACATGAATAGTATTTCATCTTTAAGCACTCTAGTATTAATTCTGATTTTTCTTTCTAATATATGAACTTCACATATATTTTTTCTCTGGCATTTTTTAAGTTTATAAATAGTCATTACTTATTCATAAACTTCATTATATACTTTTTAAAATTCTTTAAATAATTTTTAGTAAAATTTTATAATTTTTCTTTAGTCTGTTCAACTAATACAAGTTTCACTACCATATAAATAATTATATAAAACTATCTGGAACTAATCCTAAATTATTTATAATCTCATTTGATCTTTCTAAACAATCATGCATTTCCATTACTTCTGTATAATCCCATGTCTTCAATTTAGATTCAATTGTTTGTATTCCTTTAGATTCTTTCTTTATTTTTTCTATCTGCTTTTCATCAGATACAGCAACTATAGCTTGTACTGCAAAATTATTAGTTGCCTTTTGTAAATTTAATATTAAACTATCTATGCTACCATGTGTTTGAACTTCAAAAGCATAAATAACTTTTCCCATATTTCCTATTTGAGCTTGCCATATTGCATCTACAACTGCTCCATCTGCTATTTTTACTTCAGATTTACTTTCAAAACCGAGCCATTGTCCTATTTCAACAATTTGATTAATAATATCATTATGTACAAATAATTTTGTATCCTTTTCAATAGGTACTTCATCCTCTACTTGTTCTATAGGTGTTTCTTTTTTAGAAATCGGATATACAATATCCCAAAACATATAATCAACAATAAGTAAATTGACATTATCTATATTTTCATTAATCATCTCATCTTTTATTTGTTTTCCAATATCACATAATCTTTTATAATTGCTACCTGTATATTGATAGTTATGTGTAGGAACTTTTTCAACTCCTAAATATTTAAAACAAGCACAAGTAACCTTATTACAAATAACATATTCATTAGGATTTATATAGCTTAATAACTCACTCATACTAGATGGACCTATTTGTTTTATATTTTTATAAAAATCATCCCATCTTTTTTCAATTGAATTATTTCCATATAATAAATCAATTAGATATTTCTTTATCTTATTAAATCCATTTAATTCTATAATTTTATCAGCAATATATTTTTTATTGCCCCAAACAATCATTGACCAAAGTTTTCCTATAAATTCTACAAATTCATCTTCTGTCATACTTTGAATTTTTTCTGTAGTCCAGCTTTGATAATATATCATTCTTTCTTTTCTTTCATTAATTGCTTCAATATCAACATTATTTGAAATATGTTGTTTATATTTTTTTATAATATTTTTTAATTTTTCTGTATTCATATTTTTCCTTCTTTACTTATAATAATTTTTTATTTTAATATATGCTAAAACAATACTTGCCATTTTCTCATTATCACTTTTAAGTTCATTCCCATTTTTTATAGCATCAAATATATTATCTGCAGTTTCTATTACTTTTTGTGAATTAAAATATGCTTTGTATTTATCTATGTCTGCTTGTGAAAATAAATCCATTTATTTTACCTCCTATTTTTTGCACTTTAATATTTCATATAATAATAAATCTTCCAGTCTCTTATTGCTTGCAAATTTATCAAACTCTAAAAACAATTCTTTATCTTCTAAAAATTCTTTTTTCAATATTCCTAAAATTACTGAAATTATAATAGCAACAACTATAACCACAAATATCATATTTATATACCCAATTTTATCGCTCAATTTTTGTAATCCTATTTCCCAAATAGTAAATGCAAGTGTTCCTATAATAATCGGATTTATATAATTTATTGTTTTTATTTTTCTTTCTTCACTTAAACTTGATCTTAAAATTTCCAGCTTCGAAATTTCACTAAGTTTATTTTTCTTGCAATAATTGGTCATCCAATTCTTTTGATATTTATCAATCTCTAGATATAAGAATTTAAGCTTTTTACAATTATTTTTGTTTTCCTTTCTCGAATATATTTTATTAAATGCTTTTCTCTTAAAAATGAATAAACATAATAGATATAATGTTAGTATGCCTATTAAGAACAAAATAAACATTTTAAAATAATTTTGATTTCCATATGATAATTTCATATATACTACAGATAAAATTATTATTCCTATTTTCCAAATAATACTAGCAAGTTTACTTGAGATTGCACACTCCTCTTTATATTTTTGTAATAATTTTTCCATAAATGCTTCCTTTCATTATAAATACATTTTTATTATTTTTCTAATGTCGTTAATAGTTCATCTAATTTTCTTTCAAGAACAGTCGTTGCTTTCTCACCATTCTCGTATATTCTAATCATTTCCTTTACGTCCTCATCATTTAATACAATTATTAACTTGCCACTTTCTCTTAATATTCCTTTTGCTAATTTCATTCCATTTTTATCAATACCATGTCTGGTAATGATTATTGCGACTTTTCTTAAAGCTGTTTCAAATAAATATTTTTCGGTAGTACAAATTTGTCCCTGTTTTATTACATCTGAATAATTCTTAAATTCAAATAATATATATTTTGTCTTATAATATTTTTCAACTATTGTAAAAAAGTCATCATTTATTCCATTTTTTATCTTACAAATCATATCAAATATATTTATTCCATCTTCTGTTCTACTTTGTCGTTGAAATAAAGTTAATTCATTTGAAAAAATATCTTTAACTATTTTTTCTATTAAACCTTCATATTCTTTTGATTTATCAGCTCCTTCTTCTATATCACTGAGTTCTTCTATGTAATTTTTCCTTTTATACTTTTCTTTATATTTAATTTTATTACTATCTAATTTGATACTAGTTTCTTCTGGAATAACATTATCTAAAGAGAAGCCTATTAATCCGTTCAGATCTTTTTGTAAATTTTCATCATCATATATTAAATATAATATATTAGATATATCATAAATGCTAATACCATATTTTTCTTTTACCATTTTTTTATATTTGCCAGGTACTTTATCTAATATTACAAGTATACCAGAAATATTTTCTAATTTTATAAATTCATGAAAGTTTTCTAAAATCTTTCCTAAAAGATTGTTTGAAAATTTTATTTTTACTTCAATACAATATCTTTTTCCCTCTAATACAAATATAAAATCAGGTGCATATTTGTAATGTTGAATTATTGAATTTTCATGAGTAATATCCACCATCCCCAATTTTTCAAATACACACTTTATAAACATTTCTCCAGCTAAATGCCTATTAAAAATATCACTTTTTTTCATTTCACTACTCCCATAAATTTTTCATCTAATATCTTCTTACGCTCTTTCCAATCTGGCATAAATATTGTAATAAAATTATAGAAATTTTTACTATGATTTTGATGTTTGAAATGTGATAATTCATGTAAAACTACATATTCTATGTAACATATTGGAGTCTTTATTAAATTCAAATTAAATATAACTTTATTATTTGAAGTTAATAAGCTTGTCCTATTAACTTTTTATTTGTCTAATTTAAATTTTTCTCGATCTTTTATTACATTTTTTATAAAATTTTATTATTTCATATATTTAACTAATTATTTTTTAACTTTATATTTCTTTTAATCAGTAAAATAAATTTTCTTTCATTTCTATAATCTTTTTATTTATTTCTTTAAAATCATATACAGATGCTAAAATCACTTGATGGTCCTTAAAATCTCGCTCCAATATTTTTATCATAGCAACAGAAGCATCATCAGTTAACTCATTTGTTCGTGGAGAATCTATTATTATAGGTAAAATCAAACCATATTTATTCTTTATTTCTAATAAATATGCCATTTTAAAAGAGAATGCCATATGTGTTAATATTCTCCCAGTCTTTCCTTTTAGTTTATTTGTTAACACAAATTTAGGACTATCACCAATATATTCGTCAAAGTTCAATTCTTTAGCATATTTTTTTATAGTATTATAAATTTCATTTAAATACTTATTATTTTCTGATAATATTTCATGTAATTCATTCATCAATTTTTGTTTTCTTCTTGTTAATTGACCTATTATCTTATCCATTTGACTTTCATTTATATTAACGTCCTTTAACATATCATCAACTTCATCTGCAACAGTTTTTACATTAAATAAAATATTTCTATCATCTAACTCATCTTCAATTCTATTAATCTCATCTTTTACTTTAGCCAAATTGATTTCCAATTCTTTTTTTCTAGTTTCATAAAAAATTTGATTTTCATTATAATTTAATATATTTTCTTTTGATAACTTGATTGAACTATCGTCAGAAATCTTTACATATATATCTAATTTTTCAAGATAATCAATTAATTTCTTATTGTCTTTTAAAATTCCACTGACATCTTTAATATCGTTTTTTATTTCCACTTCTCTCATTTTTAACAAATTCAACTTATTATACAACTCATTATCATCGTTTTTCCTATAAGATGTAACTTCCTCAATGATATTTTCATTTTTATATTCAGCAATACTTTTAATCGATCTATATTTTCTTATTTCATCTTCTAATTTTTTTATTTCATTGTTAATTGAAGATACATCTTTTTCTGATAATGTTGAAATGAAATCTTCTATATTAAATCTATTTTTGCCTATGATTATTCCTCTATTAAGAAGTGTCCATCCTTTTTCTTGATCTATATAAAAAATAGCTAATAAATTATTTAACATTATAATATCATTTATTTTAAAGATTGTGGAATGTAATTCATATATTTGCTCTGGTACTATGTAAGTTATTTTCTCATTTTCTTCATTCAATGTAACAATATCGCCATTTCTTTCAAGTGAATATTGATGGGATTTCTCTATTAAATCTATATGTATATAAAAATCATCAAAAGTTTTTATGCCATCTGTTGCCGGTATGTTATATCCTAATCCAAATAATATTGCTCTTAACAAAGTAGTTTTACCCTTTGAATTTTCTTTACTATAAATTAAATTAATTTTATCATCAAAAATAAATTCTCTGTAATCATAGTTTCTTTGAATAATAACTTTTTTAATCTTCATATTTATTAGCCCTTTCAAACATTTGAAATATATTTCTTTTTCTTATGAATATTTTTTTAGCAATAATTTTTGAACAAGCTTTCTCTATGGTCTCCATCTTTTCATCTTTATTATCTTTAAAAACCACATCATATATTTCTTTTTCATATTTTGTAACAAACTGATTGCTTCTTATTTCTTTATTTTCGTTTTTCGCTTTTACTATTAAATTACTAATTTTATTATAAACATCAAAATCAGCTTCTTTATAATTAATTATTCTATCATATCTATCTAATGCTTCAAAAAAATCTTCTTCTTCAATTCCCATACTCTCATCAAACTTTATTGAGTTTCCATCGCCTAATTTTAATATCAAAAGTCTCCACAAAACATCTTCTTTTTTTATTTTCAATTTCATATTGCTTTGAGTTGCATTATGCAATGTCTCAGACTCCCACATTTCCAAAAATCTATTTTTATATGGTAATAAATCAGAACTAATAAAAGTTAAAAAATCTTCAATTTTCGCAATTATATATTTCTGCCTCGTTTCTTTGTCTTCTCCAAAAAAGGGAACTTTAGCAACTATCAATTTGCTCTTATTTATCTTACTTTTTATATTATCAAGTTGTATATCAATTTTTTGCCTTGAAGCTAAAGATAATTCATTATATTTCAGAAATGATACTAATTCAAATTCATTTGTTCCTGAATTTAATGGATTAGGTTCTAAATTACTTATATATATAAGACTTTCAGGAGCACTATCATCAACATCTGATAGTGATTCTAAAGCTTTTTTTAATTTTGCTGGATATGAACTTGTGTTTCCATCATTAATATTTTGTTTTGATTTTGCTTGTGCATAAATCTTTCTGCTATTATTTAGTGAAATTTCAATATCTTCTTTTTCCCCTTCTATTTTCATTTCTTTAAATTTTCCAAAATATTTTATCATTAAATATATAGCTATATTAATTTGAAATTGCCATCCAAAGGCGCTTGCACTTGCATTTCTATTTACAGATTTCATTTATATTCCCTTCTACTCTTCAAAATTCAATTTAGGCAATGAATTTATTATATCTACTGTCTTAACTGAAACATTTATTATTCTTAATAATAAATTAAATATATATTTTTCATCATTTACTTCTTTACACCAATCATTTGGATCATTTACAATTCCACTTTTCTTATCTGTAGTAATAGCATATCTTTCCATAATCCATTCTATTGCAGATTTTCCATTAACTACATATTCATATGCTTTAGATGGAATGTTTTTAATTATTATATTGTCATTGTATTGAATAATTGATTTATCTTTATTTTTACCAAATTTCATTTTAATAACCTCATAATTATCTTTGTTTTTTATTATTTCACAATCTTTATAAGGTGAAATTTTTTCATAATTCAAATGTAAATCGGCTAGCTTTCTTCCAGCTTCTAAAAATTTAATAAAATCTTCATAATTATCTACTATAGGTATCCTTGGTAAAGATTTTCTTAAATCAAATTTGAATGTTTCTCTATAATCTTTAGAATGTAAAATTCCATAAATATAATAGAATACATCTTCTTTTTTTAACTCGCTGATATGTAATTTATTTTTTATAGTATCAACTATATAATTTGAAATACCATCTTTTCTTATATATTGTTTATTATCTTGTTCATTATTTGTATCATACCAATATAATGGAAAGCACTGTGCACCAGCTGATAAAAAATTCAAATCTTGTATATTACTTGAGATAAAACAAGAGAAATCTTTTGTCGAACCATTTCCTGGAACACTAATAACCAAATTTTCAGATTTGGCATTAGGAAATATAGCTAATTGTTGATATGTCCTTTGTAATAGTTTCTTTCTATAAAAAAATCTCTGTTTGCAAAATGGTCTATACATTGATATACATTCTTCATTTTCATTATACTCCTCAAATTTTTCATTTTTTATCAATGATTTCTTAAACAAATCTGTCCAAACTATTTTAGTATTATCTATTTTAAAATTATATCTCTTAGGATTATATATATATCTTTCTCTTTCTTCATTATAATATTTAATCATATTAGAAACATTATTTTTTAAATTCCTCTTTGAATAATTATACATAAAAACATCTTTATTCGTTGCTATCCCTAATGAATATGTAATAAAAACACTTTTTCCATTGCTATCATATTTGTTCTCAGGTTCTAGTTTTATAAATTTAATAAATTTGTCCTTTCTCTTATTTATCCAATCATTATTCTCGTCTTGATTTATAATGTTCCATTGTATATTCTTAATACTTTCAAATTTCTTTATTTTTGTTAGTTTTTGTTCTCTACTTAAATAATCACCTATATCATAATAATGTACAAAATCATCTTTTTTTCGTTTTTTGTTTTTTATTAGACAAGTTATACTAACAGGTGTCCTGCTTCCACTTCCAAATATTTTTCCACCCTCTTTTCTAGATAATTCACCTGATGTTCTTTGATTTCCTCTTAAGTTAAATACATAAACAGAAGTAAATTCATCTAATAAACTTTTTCTAAATCCATCCATTCCTTGATTATCAATAAATGATCCATTAGTTATAAAACTAATTATACCATTTTCTTCTATTCTATCAGTTGCCCATCTAAAAGCTCTAATATAATTATCATACAAACCTTTTTTTAAATTAGCTTTCGAAAAAGCTGCATACGTATTTGCAATTTTTTCGTCAATGTTTTTATAATGTAAATTTGCAGCATTATCATTTGCCGATTTTTGTCCAATAGAATATGGCGGATTACCTATACATACAGTTATTGGTAACTCCTTTTGTCTATTTGCTCTTTCATTATTCTCTTCTAACATCTCTGATATATATTCATTATTTTCATATTTACTATCATATAGTTGAAATGTATCAGTTAAAACAATACCATCAAAAGTAGTATATTCTTTTTTTTCACTCAACTCGTGAAATGTTTCTTCAATATTAATTGCAGCAATATAATATGCTAGTAAAACAATCTCATTCGCATGAATATCATTTGTATATTTATACAATAAATCTTCTTTTTTTATAACACCACTTTGAAGTAATCTTACTATAAATGTTCCTGTCCCTGTAAATCCATCAATTATATGAACCCCGTGCTCTGATAAACTTTTTCCAAATTCTTTATTCATTAAATATTCTACACTATGTATTATAAAGTCAACGCATTCTGGTGGTGTATATACTATTCCTAACTTGTCAACTTCTTTTGGTAATGCTATTTTAAAAAATTTTTCATATAATTCTAATATTATTCTTTGCTTTCCCTCGGCATTATCAATTCCTTTTGCTCTTTCTTTTACACTTTCATGAAATTTATTTAATTTTTCTTTTTCTTCATTAGACATTTCTTTGTCTAAAATGTCTATCATTTGTTGCATTGTTTTAGAAACTGGATTATTTTTAACAAATTCGTAATTTTCAAACAGTGCATCAAATACAGGTTTTGTTATCATGTGCTGAGCTAACATTTCAATTGCATCTTCTTGAGTTATTGAATTATTCAAGTTTTTTCTTAATCCTGTAACAAAATTTTCTATTTCATTCTTTATTTTTGGATTATCACTATTTATTAATTGCCTCATTTTATCCATATGTGAAGTAGCTATTTCTGCTACATCCTTAGCCCAATTTTCCCAATATATTCTTGAGCCAACCTTTTTCACCATTTTCGCATAAACAGACTCTTTCCACTTATCAAATGTTTCTAAATCTATTTTTATTTGACCTTCATATATTTTTTTATTACTTTTTACTTTTACCTTTTTATATCCATCATCTGTATCTTCTACATTTTTTTCACCTATTCCAATTACCTGAATTTGATCAGGCTTTCTTTTATTTAATTCAATTTTATTTATTGTATTATTAAATCTATCATCATGTGCTCTCAATGCTTGTAATATTTCCCAGACTAATTTATACTTTTCATTTTTATCTAGTGCTTCATCTGGATCTTCTGATGCTGAAATACCAATTGGTAAAATAACATAACCATATTTTTTACCTTCAGCCTTTCTCATAACTCTTCCAACTGATTGTATAATATCTACCATACTACTTCTTGGATTTAAAAACATAACTGCATCTAAAGCAGGGACATCTACACCTTCTGATAAGCATCTTGCATTAGTTAATATTCTACAGTTTCCATCTTCAACATCTTCTTTTAACCAATTAATACATTCTTTTTTCTCTAGTGCATTAAAAGAACCGTCCACATGTCTTATATCTATATTTACCAAATTTTTGCTTTCTGGATTATATTTATCTTCTTTTACATGTTTTTGAATTGTTTTAAACATCTCTACTAATTTTTGAGAATCTTTAATTCTATTGCAAAATGCTACCGCTCTTTTCATTGGTAATGGATCAGTTACAAAATTTTCTTTTTCATCCCATGTAGAATTCTTTGAAAGACCATTCCAACATCCCATAATCTTTACTGAATCTTCTAATTGTAATTCATGATTTGAACCTTTTAATAAATCCTGCAATTCTTTTTTTACATATTCCTCATCTACTGCTAACACTAGAACTTTATAATCTGATAATAAATCTTGTTTTACTGCATCACTAAAACTTAATCTATAAAATTCTGGTCCATAAATACTCTCATCATCCATTGAGCATAGTTCTGCATTTACACTATTTGCTTTTCCTTTAGCTGCATCACCATATATTCTTGGTGTAGCTGTCATATATAATCTTTTTTTAGCATGAATAAAGTTATCATCATGAACCTTAACAAAATAACTTTCATCTTCATCGCTTAAAGTAACTCCTGTCGTTCTGTGTGCTTCATCGCAAATAATTATATCAAAATGGTAGTCTGTCATTTTTTGAAAATTTGAAACCACATCTATTGACTGATATGTTGAAAATATAAAATTCATTTCTTTGCCATCATATTTACACTTATCAGCCCATTTTTTTAATCTATTTACATCAGTTGTTGATGGGAAACCTAGATCTATAGATTCTTCACCTTTTGAAGCTTTATTATCACTACAAACAATAGCAGCATTAAAACTATATCTACATTGTGCTGCCCATTCTGTCAAAGTTTGACTAGCTAAAGCAATTGATGGTACTAAAAACAAAACATTTCCTGTTCCATTTAATTGTTCTTCTGCAATTCTTAAACTAGTAAATGTTTTTCCTGTTCCGCAAGCCATTATTAGCTTTCCTCTATCATGTTTCTTAAATCCGTATAAAACATCTTTAATTGCTTTATTTTGATGATTTCTTGGTGTCTTTTTATCTTTTAACTCTATTACATTTTGAACTGGTGAATATTTTTTCCAATCAATTTGAGATTCTAATAATGTTTCTAGACTTATTCTTCCAACCGGTGGATCTTGGTCCAATAAAGTTTCTTCTGCATTCTTACTATAATAATTTGTAGTTGAAGCAAATAATCTATAATCATATTTTCTTTTTTCACCGTCTACATAAAAATATTTAGACGAAGTTGCTAGAAAAGTGTCAACATCCCCCTTTGTTATTTCGTGATCTTCAGCATAAAATTTACATTGAATTGCCCAATATTCATCATAAACTGTTTTTGCTACAAGATCAATTCCAGTATCTCCTATATTATCTCTATACGGAAAATCTGTCCACATCCATACTTTTTCTATAATTTCTCTATATTTTGGTTCGTTTTCTAAATATATTTTTACTATTTTTTCAAAAGCTGTCCCCTTATCTCTTTCATTAGCAAATATTCTTGTAAACTCTTCTAATATTTCAACAATTTTCATATCTTTAAACTCCTATATATTAGATATTATATTTTCTATAGATACTTTATATCATAAATTACTCATTTTCTCAATAAATTCGACTTTATTTTTGGAAAATATCTACAAATAAAAGTTTTTATATTACTATACCATTTCCTACTTATCATTGATTATCTTATTTTTTCTGTTCTCTTTCATCTATCTCTTTTTTCTGCTCATTCATCTTCATCGCATTATCTCCAACTCCATCACACAACATAATCTCTTCCCTAACTTTCTCTATAGAAGAAGTAACACTAATTGTGTCTTTAGTACAACATCTTTTTCACTTTCATTATCTAATCTCTGCCTCTTATAATACAATCTATTTCTTGTATTCAATATTTTTGTAACTCTTCTTTTTTTTATTTTTTTTAATTATCTATATCTTTTATAGTTTTAACTTCTGCTTACGTATAAACCTTATTTGTTCATAATCTTTGTCTATCTTTTTTACTTTTATTCTCATCTCTAGAGTAAGTTTATAATTTAAATAATGCACTTCATATTACATATCTTTTAATCTTTTTACAAATACTTGATATGTCCATGACTATTCTGTTGCATAATCAATTACATGATATAGTCTCTTGTTCATTTCACAAACTTGTAGTCGCAATTCTATGTTCTTCTTTCTTTAAAAAAAGGGATTGGGAATTTTCCCATTTTGAATTTTGGTCTCCCAAATTCAGTGCTTGCTAGGACATAAAATTGTATTTTTCTTATTTTTAATGTACCAATTTATATACCGAAATAGGTCATTTAAATGTTGTTATAAGTAAAAAAAAGCACCTGAAATTTTTCAAATCCAGGTACTTTTCGTTTTATTTTTTAGATTTTTTTTAATTTATGATCTCTTCTATGAAAGTTCAATTCTTTTATTATATCATTCATTAATTTGTTACCTATAATTTTACATTGTACCTCTTTAAGTCCTGCATTTTTAGCAGCAATAAATGTATTTAATGATTTATAAATGACATAATCTTTTCCTACTTTTGTGGCAGAAAATGGTCTTCTAACTCCAAATAATTTTATTTCCATCTCTTTACTTTTTATTATATCATTATATTTAAATTCAAAAAATTCATCTCCTATTTTTATTTTTTCTACTGGTATATTTTCAATTTTCATATATTTATTCATAATTATTCCTCTCTTTCTATTTACTTTTTATATTTTTTATATTACAATAATAATAAATTACTTGGGTTAGTATTTTTAGTTTTGCCGACTTATACTAACTCTTTTTTCATATTTTTTAGTGTCACTCCATAACACATTTCATACAATTTTGATATAATTGCATCTACTAATTGCTCGTCTTGACTTTGACTAAATCTTTCTATTAATCCTTGTTTATCAAATCTTGTTGTAATAATTATTGGTAATCTATTTTCGTTTCTATTTTCTATTATTGTGTATAATTTTTCTAATGCCCAGTTGCTTATTTTTTCTGTTCCTAAATCATCAATTATTATTATATCTACATTTGAATATAGCTCAATTAATTCGTTTTCTGACTTCGTATTATCTTTAAAAGTTTCCTTTATCATATCTAATAAAGTTGTCAATCTTCCCATTAATACTATCTTGTCATTTTCAATTAATTTATTAGCAATTGATGATGCTAAATGCGTTTTTCCAACTCCTGACTCGCCCATTATTATCAGTCCATTGGTACATTCACTTTTAATATTTTTATTTACATAGTCTTTAGCAATTGCTATAGCTAATTCATTTTCTGAATTACTATTAAAATTTTCAAAGTTCAGATTTTGAAATTTCATGCCAATATAGTTTTGTTTCTATATCTTGTTTATAACCTCTCTAAAATGTTTTCTTTTTGTAATTTCATAGTCTTGTTTTATCCTTCTCTTTCCAATATTCTTGTGCTTTTTTGCAAGTACATCTTTCATATTCAATATTATCTGCAGAAAAATTAGCATATAAATATTCAAGACCAATTGGAGTTAATTCTCTGCCACAGTATTCACATTTTTTGAACTTTTTGTGAATAACTTCATCGAATTTTGTATTGTCTAAAACCATTCTCGCTCTCCTCTCTTATACTTTCTTCTTTCTTATCTTCTATATCTTTTGTGTTCTTTTCTTCTTCGTTATCTAACATTTCAATAACGTTACTTTTTTCATTTTCACTTTTATGCTTTTCACGATATTTTCTTTGCCTTTCTCTGTTTTGCATTTGATATTTTTCGTACTTTTCAATACTTTGATACTTGTCCCAATTTTTTTTTAGAAATGTTTCCCCTTCTTTTTTTAACATTCCTAATTCTAGAAACTTATTCAAAATTTTTTCAATTTTTTTATTAGATTTTCCCATAATCTTTGAAAAATTTTGAATTGTCATAGGATTATTTTCTCCTATTTCTAATCTTCCTTTATTATTACATTCAACTGATAATGCAATTAACTGAATCCACACTCTAAAATAAGTGTCTCCTTCTGGAAGATTTAGAATTATTTGAATTTTCCTGTTTGAAAATATTGTAGTTTCTGTCTTAAACCACGGTATTTCATACATAGCCTCCTTTCCTCACTTTCTTTCAATTAATATTTAATTGATTTTTTTTCTTTACTACTTAGATATTCATCTAATACTTGAACTCTAAATAGAAATTTTCCACCAACTTTGGAACATGGTATTTGTTTTCTTCTTACTAATTGATTAATTAACCAATAAGAAATTCCTAAATACTCTGCTGCTTCTTTCATTGTTAGTGTTGTTCTTTGTACTTTTTGTAGTTCCATACATATTCCTCCTTCCCTTTAAGTTATAAATCTTTGTTAACAAGTTTTATAAAGTTTTTCATGTTAACTAATTGAATTTTACCACGCTCTATGATAAAATCCTATTAAATTTAGTGAATTCAGTTATCAAAATGAATTTTTTGGTTATTTCACAATTTGTTAACAAGGGAGATTATATATGGAAAGAAAAAATAAAATAGGTATATCCTTTGATGTTTCATACTTTTCTCAAATATTTATTCATACTTCTGGAGCATATTTGAGTAAGCCTATTAGTAAAAATAATAATAAGTATTTAGCAAATTTAAGTACTATTCCACCTGATGAAAGATTTGGACAATTGGTTTTAGACCTTGAAAATGCAACCTCTGATTCAAAACGAGAAGAAATAATTAATGAATTGAAATCAATAGTAGAAGTAGATAAGACTGCTAACACTATGTCACTTTCTTTTAAAGATAACATAGAAGAATTAAAAGGTTATATAGTTTTTGAGCCAATTACTGCAGTTGAACATTACGATCTTTCTTTATTAGATTTTATAAGTTATGATTTTGATGTATTTAATGATTATTTGTTATTTTTTATAAATTTTTTTGATTATTTTATAGATAAATTAGATAGTAAAGATATTAAATATATTGAATTAGATACTTTATATCCAGTAAATGAAATAATAGAAATAGCTAAAAAATACTATAATAAAGAAAAAGGAAATTTAATATATTATCAAAGTCTTTTCAAGAAATGTATTAATTTTGTTTATTGCATTGACAATCCTTTTGATATGAAATATTTAACTCATAAGCAAAAATTTTTCTTATATAATCAATTATATCAAGATACTTTTGCAGAATTTAAACAAGACTTTCATTCAACAGACTTATTAGACTATCAATATAATGATTTTCCTATAAGAAAAGAATTGATTGGCCTTGAGGACATAAATGTTTTAGTTTCTGCTATTGAAGAAATAGACCCTACTGGAAGAAAACTTAATAGCTTACAACAATTTGAAACTAATAATTTATTCACAAGTTTTTATATTACACTATTCAATGTAGTAGCAGTAAATAAAATGCACATAAAAATATGTAGTAATTGTGGAAGATATTTTATAACTCATAAAGAAACAGTCTCTTATTGTGATAGGATTATAGAAAAAGAAATGACTTGTAAAGATATTGGCAATAAAGAATATCAAAGAAGAAAATTAGAAAATGACACTACTTATGATAAGTATAGAAAAATTGGAAGTAGAAAACAACTTAGAGCTAGTCGTAATCCTGAAATAGATATGTACCAAAAAGATTTGGAACAATATAGAAAAATAGGGAAAAAAATGTATAAGGATGTTTGCTCTGGAAAAATTTCTAATGAAGATTTTGCAAAATGGGTGGATGAACAGGATAAATAAAAGTAGTACTCCTTTGTACTACTTTTATTTGTTTACCTTTTTAAAAATGCTTATTAAATTCATAATTATCATATTGTAACATGTTTTTAAATATTATATCTATAACAATTTCATACAATATTTTGGTTCTTTTATAAAGCCAATTAAAATCTACATTTTCAGCCATATAATTTTTAGGATTTGCTTTTTTATCTATTTTCGGAAAAGCTATAAATAGTTTTTTATTCTGTATATAATATCCTTTATGTACATAATGATTCCTTAAGCAAATTATTTCTTGTACGATGTTTTCAATATTTTCAATTTTCTCTTTATCTTTATAATTATTTTCTATACTATATTTTATAAAAGTTGTTTGAATATCCTTTATATGTTGTTGTTTATAATAACATTCTATGAACCTATAAAACATCAAAAAATTGTCTTCTATATTCCTTGAAGTATTTAATATTATATATGGTATATTTCTTACTTCATTTCTACTATTTCTATATGGAATTGTTGTATAGCATTTAAATAAAAATTGCAATAAATTTTCTTTTACACTATTGTTAACATGTGAATCCTTATATTTTATTTCATTTGTTGGAAAACATAGTTCATAGAAAAATCCTTCAATTTCTACTACTATTTTATCAATATCAAATTTACAAGGTTTTAATAATTGAAAAAACATCGTTAACTCATTCACATAATCATAAACTTCTTCATAACTAATACATTTATCTATTTCAATTTCAATATATCCATTTAGCTGTATATCTATTCTGTTATTTTTTCTACTCAGTTCACTTTTCCAGCCATCTGATATTTCTAAAGATTTTATATTATTACTATTTACTTCCATTTTTTGCTTTGCTGTATCTCTTTTTAATCTAATAATATACTCATTATCTGTTTCTTCTTTAGTCAAACTTGGATAACCTATAAATTCATTTATTAGGTTGCTATAAACTCTAATTTTCCTTATATTTTTATTATTTGGTATATTACATAATTTTTCGTAATTACCATTTTTAAAATAATATCTTGCAAAAAATTTTGTTTTATAGCCTCCATCTGGACTTCCCAATACTTCTGAAAAACCACAATAATAAGCTGTTTTTAATAAATAGTTCATTGTTGTTTGATTGTCAATTATTAGTATATCTCTATTTTTAAATTTTGTATTACTTCCATATGTTCTTAATCCATTAACAGCTGGTATCTCATCCATAATATCATAATTAACTATTACTTCTACTCCGTCATCTTTAATTTCATATTTGCAATCATATTTTTCATCATATTTTTCATCAAAATAGCAAACAGCCATTATTATTTCTCCTTTATTCTATTCCTATTCCATTATTCACATTATCCAATCTTTCGTATTGATATTTGCAAGTATATTTCATGTATTCAACTATTTCATTTATATCTATATTATATTTTTTTATATCCTCTCTTCTAATATATATTATCAACTCTGTTGCTATTTTTTTAGTTGTATTATTAGCTACAAATGAAAATATTATATGTTTAAGGATCTCTTCTCGTGACTTTACTATTCCCATCCTTCCTGTTCCTATAATTGGAATTGCAACTGGCTCAACATGTCCATATTCTCCAATATATTGCCATAAACGTGATAAAGAATCTGTAATATTCATAGTAGAAGGATTTATTGTTTTTCCTTTTGGGTTTATATCAGAATCAGCCAGAAAATAAAATCTTTTTCCATTTTGATTAATTTCAACCGTAGTTCCTATTTCATATCTTTTGTTTTTAGATTTATCTCTATCTGTTAGTTCAATAAATTGTCTATTTTCTAATTCTTTTTCTATTAAATAATCTAAAGTACTAATATTGTTCTTAAAATATTTTTCTTGTACTTGTCCCTGAACACTATGTATACTAATAAAGTCATTCTCCATATTTGTATCAAATGTTGAATTTGTTGGTACGATTATAGCATTTTTTTCTTTTAGTATATTTCCAATTTTCAATATTATTTTTATATCCCTATCTTTAATATTAAATATATATTCCTTTCTTGGCCAATTAACAATAATAATTACTATTACTCCTAAAATTAATGAAATTCCTAGAATAGCTTGTGAAATATCTATTTTAAAACAAGCAAGAACTTCATTAACAGTTACAATTGTTCCAAGATAAGCTAATATACTAATAATATCTTTTTTTATGACTGGCCATATATTTTTAATAAAATAGTCCATTATAGTCCTAATTCCTTATAAACACTATCTTTATAATAATAAGCCCCACTTTTTCCTTCTTTACTATACTGCTCATGTGAACTAGGCCAATTTTCAAGAGCATATTGTAAAATTCTAGAATTAAAACTTATATGCACAGCTAAGTGGTCTCTCATTAATGCTGGACATTTGTCTGTATCCATACTTTTTTTACCATTTAAATTTACTACAATACATGGAATATCTCTTTTTATTGCTTGCTCTATTTCCCATCTTACATACTTATATAAATATTTTGTATGATCTCCAACTAATAAAACAAATACTTTTGTATTCCTAAATCTCTCCTGCAAACCTGCTTTTATAGACTCTTCACTTTTATCATATATATTATTTAGATCATGTGCATCATAAAAGTTAAAATCTGTATTATCATTTTGTTTCCATGCTTTCATTAAATAATAATATCTTAAATCATTATCCGCATCCATTGAAACATAAACTTTATTTTTATAACTCATAATTACTCCTCCTATTTTTGTCATATTTTATCATAAAATGTCAAAAAAATCCAGTAATATCAATAAATTTAAAATACAAACTTTTCGACATTTTTCTACATTATTTTACTCATAAAATTTTATTTTATTATCTATTGCATTTTGTTATCATTTATTGTATGATTTATATTGTTAACAGATATATTATCCTCTCCCACCCATAGGTATGCCTGAAAGGAGGTGAAAAAGGTAATGGCTGGGAGTATTGAAAAAAGAGGAAAAGATAGTTACAGACTAGTATGTCTTGCAGGATATGACTTGCAAGGACGACCTATTAAGAAAACAAAAACAATACACGGAACAAAAAAGGATGCTCAAATAGAACTTGCTAAATTTGTTGCTGATGTTCAAAACGGTCTTGTAATTGAAGGAAAATCTCTGAAATTCTCTGAATTTACAGAAATATGGAAAAGAGATTATGGTTCAAAAGAACTTGCACCTTCAACATATAAAAGATATTGCAGAATGTTAGAAACAAGGATTCTTCCCTACTTTGGACATTTCTATATTAACAAAATAAAACCTACAGATATTATGCAATTTTATGATTTACTAAGTAAAGATACACAATTAGTTAGGAAGAAAAGTAACAATGGTAAGAAAACATTAAAGCCCTTATCTGGTAAAACAATATTAGAGCATCACAGATTATTAAGAGCAATGCTTCATAAAGCAGTTTACTGGCAATTAATTATATCTAATCCTGCTGAACGAGTTCAACCACCAAAAGCAAGAAAGCCAAAAAGGAGGTATTATGATGACGAGCAATGTAAAATCATATTACAAAATTTATTCTCACTTGGTGAAGATCAAATAAAATATAAAGTTGCAATCATTCTTACAATATTTACTGGTGTTCGTTTAGGAGAATTAATGGGATTAGAATGGCAAGATATTGATTTAAAAACAGGAATTGTTAGTATAAATCGTTCTAGTCAATATTTAGCTGACAAAGGTGTATTTACAAAAACACCTAAAACAGAAAGTTCTATCAGAGAAGTTGCAATTCCAGATTTCGTTGTTTCTCTACTTGAGCAATATAAGTTATGGTATGATGAACAAAAATTGTTTTATGGCGAATTATGGACTGATTCTAATAGGTTATTTGTACAAGCTGATGGCAAACCTATGCACCCTTCAACAGTAAGCAAATGGTTTGTAAAATATGTTAGTCAAATAGGACTACCTGTAATTAATTTTCACGGATTAAGACACACAAATGCTACACTTCTAATATCACAAAATATTGATGTAGCAGTTGTAGCAGCAAGACTTGGACATGCACAAATTACAACAACATTTAATTTTTATGTGCATCCTATCATTTCTCACAATAGAAATGCAGGAAATGCTTTAGAAAACTTGCTACTACCACAACAAAAATTAGTCTAAAATCTTTTTTCAGATTTCACTAAAGTCATTAGACTTTTCACGATAAAAATGAATCGTTGTCAAAATCCTTAATTTTGTTCCAACGATTATATGTGTAACGTAAAAGACTACTATTTATAAAATTAGGTTTCCCATAGTCTTTTACTGAATTTTTATTAGAAATATAAACGTTTTGGGAGATTTTCTTCCCCAACTTTTCCCCAATTTCACATAAAACGCCTATTTTTAGTCATTATTGTTAACTAATTGAGGAATAGAAAAAATAGCCACAACCACTCAAGCTGTAGCGATTAAATCAAAATTGTAAAGCAAAATTATTTCAAACTCACCTTAGAGTTATGAGAAAATATAGCAATTTTAGTCCATTCTATTTTCATGATTCTTTAATACTATTCACTTTTTTCATTTACAGTATAAAAGCTTATATATCCAATCTATTTTATTTTTTAAGAGGTTAATAAATATTTTACATTTTGAATTATTATTAACAATCCATTCTCTTCTCTCCATCAGTTGCAATCCCACAAAGATTTATGGTAATATTAAATACAATAATAAATCAGGAGGACCTCAAATTTATAATGATATCGGTAAACGAGACATATTAATTTTTCCTAAGTTTGACAATATGGATATAATTAATGAAGTTAGAAATAAATATGATAGATTGGCAAATTTAGTAAATCCTCATATAACACTTGGTCAAGCCGATAGTTTAAAAGATTTCTCTGATTTCAATTATGAATTTACAACTGTTATCAATAAAGTTTCTGTTGAATTTATTGGTGAAAATGAAGAATCTATTATTATTAAAAATATAAAGTTAGGAGTATAACCATGAATAATCTAGAATATTTAAATAAAATCATAACCATAAAAGTTGACAGGCCTATGGGTAGCAGACATCCAAAACACGGATTTATTTATCCAGTAAATTATGGATATGTTCCCAATACTGTAAGCGGTGATGGCGAAGAATTAGATTCTTATGTTTTAGGAATCTATGAACCGCTAGAAACTTTTACTGGAAAGTGCATTGCAATAATTCATAGGACAAATGACAATGACGATAAATTAGTTGTTGTTCCAGAAAATAAAACTTTTACTAATGAAGAAATTAAAGTATTGACTGACTTTCAAGAGCAATATTTTGAAAGTATAATTCTAAGGTCTAAAGATTATATAAATTGGAATAAAAATATTCCAGAGTTATCTGTAACTAATTTGGAAGATAGCTTAAAATTTTATAAAATGGCTGGTTTTAAAATTGAATATGATAGACCTGAGGATAAATTTGCATTCATATCTTTGGATAATATTCAATTTATGCTACAAGAATTGTCTGATAATGATAAGTGGGATGTCGGAGAATTGAAATACCCTTTTGGCAATGGAATTAACTTTCAATTAGAAGTTGACGACCTTGATGAAATATATAATAACTTCAAAGAAAATAATTATGCAATTGCTTTTGATATCGAGGAAAATTGGTATAGACACGATGATAAAATGTTAGGAAATAAAGAGTTTTTAATTCAAGACCCAGATGGATATTTGTTAAGATTTATGCAAGATTTAGGCGAAAAGACTGAGCAGAATTAAGCTCAGCCTTTTAATATTTAGTTTATTTTTAGCTCCAGTAAAAACTTTCGTTTTATCTTACGAGTATATCAGAAAATTTGGGGCAACTTTCCACAAATTATTCTATATATTCGTTTAATTATTTAGTTTTGGGATTATTTATAATTTCAGTATATAATTTTCATTTCAATTTTTATATATTAAAGTCATCAAATTCTAAGTCTGCAAATTCTATGTTTTCTATATTTTTTACATTATTTTCTTCGTCTAATGTCAACTTGAATACTTCTGGTGAATTTAGTCTTTTGTTAAAGATGATTTTTCCATTGTAGCTTAGTGTTATTTCTTTGTTTGGAGTTACGTTTTCTACTTTGCACCATTTCATGAGTAGAAAGGTCATGGCATTTCCATGTGTGAAAATTGCAATCCTTTTGCCTTTATTTTTCTCTACAATTTCATTGAATACTGTTTCCATTCTTTCTCTTACGTCTTTTTGACTTTCTCCGCCTTCTGTTTTGAAGTTTTCATCTTGGAATTGTCTTGTGTACCAATCTGGATATTCTTTGTCATTTGGTTTTCCAGTTCTTCTTTCGTCTAGTCTTTCATCAAGATTTGCCTTAAGATTTTGTTTCTCCATTAAGTATTTTGCTGTTTGCAATGTTCTTACACAGTTGCTTGCGTACACTACATCTATGTTTTGCAGTTCTTTTTCGTTGCTTAACTTTTCTGCTCTTCTTTCTCCTGTAACGCTTAGTATTATTTTTTCACTTTTTATTAGGCTTTCCTGAGTCGTATTGTAACTTTCTATGTTGTTTTTCATGTTAAGTCTTACTGAATGTCTTATTAGATATACTGTTGTTTCCATAGTTTTTTCCTTTCCTATTTGTTTTTTCAACATTATATCACATTTTTTAGAAATTCATAACTATTTTGTTATATAAAAACCAAATTACATCGTCTATGTTTTCTAATATTTTGTTTTCTTGTGCAATTTGTTCTACTTCTTTTTCTGTTATTACGTTTTTATATACTCTTATTTTTGCTTTTGTTAAAATTAATTTTTTGTAATCTTCATCAATAATGTTTAATAATTTTTCTCGATTATCAATAATATTTATTTCCATGTCTTCGTAATATCTGCAGATTAATTGCATATATAATTCTGATTTTCTTATTTCTTGTTTGTGTATTTCTAAGAATTGTATTAATTTTTCATAATCAATTTTTTGTGTTCCTTTTTCAAAATCATATAATGCATATAGTAAATATGTTAATATTGATTTTTCTTCTTGCTTAATAAATTTTTCGTAATATTCGTTAATTTTTTCATCTAATAATTCTGTTGTTTCATGGTTTTTTGCATCCCAACGCAATGCTTCTTCATATTTTGGACTTATTACTCTAGATTTTTTCATAAAACTTGGAATATTAAGAGCTCCTGAACCTTTAGTGCTTCCTTTTACCGAATGAGTATCAGCACTAGCTCCAAATAAATTCGAAGTATTAAAAATTCTTTTATCTGAACCTGAAAAACTTCCTTCACATTCGTAATCCATTGGAACTATTCCTCCAAATGCATCAAACATGAACTTGTTACTTAATGTTGTTTCTTGATATTGAGGTACATCAAGTAGCTTATTTTCTCTTTCATATACTGTTATAAAAGATGTATATTCAGAATTTATATTGTATTTTACAGCTATGTCTATTATCATTTTCTTGTAATTTTCTATTTTTTCGTAATCGTATGTATTTTTAATGTAATCTTCTAAACGTTCTATTTCTTGTTTTGCAAATAGCACTTCTAAGTCTACATCAGTGTTAGTTATTTCTTCTTTAGCAATTTTCCATGTGTATTCTTTACCTAAAATTTTGCCTTTTAATTTTATATCATCTTTTAGCTCTTCTATTTTTGCAAATACGTTAAAGAATTCATAGTTAAATAGGCTATTTTCTTCTTTTATCTCGTCTACTAATTTGTTTTGTCCATAATCTACTTGTATGTCTTCTACCATTGGTGTTTGTATTCTTGCGAATGTTCTTATTATTTTGTCATCTATTTTTTCGTTTGGTTGTATTAATTCTGCTTTACCATTACCAGCTTTAGCCATTTGCTTTATAAAATATGAGTTTACATTGGAATCTATTCCGAATGGGAATATTCTACTGTTTTTTCCATGTTCTTTTACAAAATCTATTATTTGCTTTTCATTTCCAACTTGACCATCAGTAAATAGTAATATTACTTTTTCTGTATTTTCGTATAGTGCAAATTTTATTGGATTTAGTATTTCTGTACCTCCTGAAGCACGCAAACTGTTAATATATTTTTCCGCTTCTTGCATATTTTTCTCGTTATATTCTATTACATGTGCACTCATAACTTCAAATTCATGGTCAAACGCAATTATGTTGAATTTATCTCCTTCGTCTAATTGCTTTAAGCATTCGATTACTGCTCTTTTGGTTTCTTCTAGCTTAACGCCCATCATCGAACCAGATATATCAATTAAGAATAAATACTCCTTTTCGCTATCTTCGTATACATCGTCTATTTCTGGCATGAATGATAGATATAGCATATCTTTGCCATCTCTTGTTTTCGATGTAATTGCTTTTGATGATAATTCATTTTTTAATTTTATATCTAGTTTAAAGTCTTTTGATAAATCATAATTTTCTACTTTTATGTTTTTTTCGTCTATTATGTTTATTTTATGGCTTGGGCAATTTATGTTTTCTACGTTTAAAGTTTTGTCTATATTTATAGTAAAATCTACTGTATAATCAGTTTTTCCATATATTAATTTGTTTGTAACATTTGATTTATATCTTGGCGTTACAAGTGTTGGTATTAATATTTCTATCTGGTTGTCTATAATTTCGAATTTATCTATGTATTGTATTTTTACAGTTACTTCTTCGTCCTTATCAATTTTTCCAACTGATATTTTAAATATGTTGCCCGTTTCTTGTTCCATCATGTAAGCACTGTTACCTTTAACAATGTTTTGTTGGTATTCTCTTTTTGCTTCGCCCTTTTCTTTGCATTTTCCTTTTAATATTTTATCTCCAACCTTTATTTCAAATCCAACAACTGTTGCAGTTTCTACTATTGGAAATGTGTATCCAACTTCTAAAACTTCTTTTGTATTATTTTTGTACATTTGTTCAATTTCAAATGTTCCAAACTTTCCTATTACATTACCTGTTATTTTTACTTTCTTTAGAGCCAACTCTCTTAAATCTACATTTTTCATTTTTTATTTCCCTTCTATATAATTCTAGTCTTCTAACATTTTTTCTACATATTTTTTTACATTTTCAATAATATGCTTATATTTTTCACCATTTTCTTGTGAATAATTCATTTCAAATATGTCACATACATTTTCTCTAATGTATATTTCTTTACCGCTTCTACTTCTAGATATTCTGGTTTTTTCACTATTGTACTCTGAAGTTTCTTCTTGCAATTTTAACTTTGGATTTTTTTCAGTATCTTCCAAACTATACTCTCTTATTTCTTCTGTCGGATTTTCCAAAATATATTCTCTTATTTTATTTAATGGCATATACTCTGATTGTAATTTTTTTATACGAAGTAGCCTATTTAAATGTTCATCATTATATACACTGTTTACTCCGCTTCCTTCTGGTGGTAATAACAATCCTTTACTTATGTAGTAGTGTATAGTTCTTTTCGTAACACCTGCTTTTTCTGCTAGTTCTGAAACCTTATATTCCATTTTTGTTCATCCTTTCCTGAAACTTGATTACTTTTTCATCTCTCTGATTATTATTTTATCATCGTTACGTAACGATGTCAATATATATTTATAAAAAAAAATTAAAAATTAAAGAATGCAAATTATTGCACTCTTTTGCTTATATTAATCTTCATTTATTAAATGTACAGGATATTCTCCATTTTTTATAACATCTATAATTTTTTGCGGTTTTAAGTGACATTTTTCTAAGTCGTTTATATCAATCCATTCATAGTGAATATCGCTTTCTCCGCCCTCTTCTACATTTTCCATTGCGTGTTCTATCTTTTTATCTTCTTCATCACAAAATTCAGCTTTGTATACAAACATGATTTCATGGTATTTTAAATCTTTTAGTTCAAAGAAATTTTCAATTGTTGATATATATCCTGTTATTTCTATTTCTTTTCCTAGTTCTTCTTGCATCTCACGTTTTACTGTATCTTGTGAGCTTTCTCCTATTCTCACGTGTCCACCTAACAATGCATAATAATCTGCTGATTTTCTTTTATGTAGCAAAACCTTGCCGTTATGTATAATAATACCAACCGATCTTATATTTAATTTGTAGCCATCCATTTTTATGGCTAAATCTCCTGGTTCGTATGCCATTTTCTTTTCCTCCTTTTTATTTTATTATTTCTATTTTTATTCCTACTACCCCATATTCTTTTTCTTGTTCTGGTGTATAGAATCTGTTCATCGACTTTGCTTTTTCTATTATTTTTTCTTTATCTTCTCCCACAAATACTTTTTTAAATAGCTTTTCAAAAGATTCTTCTTTATATAATTCTATTACTTTTACTAGTAATTTTTCTTGTAATTCTGGTAATCTTGAAAATTCTATTTCATCACCAATTTGTATGCTTTGTCTTTTTTCATCATACAATCTAAATTCTACTGTTTTAGTTCCATTTTTTATTCTTTCAAATGGATCTTCTTGTAATTTCATTTTATGTAACATTTTTTCCTCCGTCCCCGGATTGTACCAGATTGTACAGAATTAAGTAATAATCTAGGACAAGCCGAATATAATATTTCTAATCTCTCCAAATTTCTCCATTTATAAATTCAGTTAGTGCCATTATAAATGCTTCTCTTGTTAAATCATACATTCTCGTAAAATTTTTCAAATGCCTGCTTTCCACCTTCAACTTTTCCTTTATTGTTTGTTCCTATTAAAACTTTCATAATTAGCTGACTCCTTTATTTTTCTATAATTCAAATTTATATATTTTTTCTTCACCTATTTCTCATATTGATATTCTTGTATTACTTTTCCATCTACGTCTTTTAATATTATCTTGTTTTCTTCTAATATGATGTAGCTGTGTGCTGTGTTGCATTTTGGTAATGATATTGACCCTGGATTTGCAAATATCAAACCTTCTTTTTCTTCTATAAATCCTTGATGTATATGTCCATAAATCATTATATCGAAATCGTCATAAGGAATGTTTTCTATGTTGTATTTGTGTCCATGTGTGAAGTAGAATTTTTTTCCGTTTATCTCCATTAATATGTGGTCATTGAATTTGAATTCTGAAATCATTTCGTCTACTTCTGCGTCACAGTTTCCTCTTACTACTAATATTCTGTCTTTCATCGAGTTTAATGTTTCTGCAACTTTCATTGGATTATATTCTTGGCTCAAATCGTTTCTTGGACCATGGTAATATAAGTCTCCTAATAATATTATTTTTTCTGGGTTTTCTCTTTCTGCTATTTCTCTTATTTTGTCAGCATAATATCCAGAACCATGTATATCTGATATAACTAAAGCTTTCATGTTATTTTCTCCTTTCTCGTTTTTCTAATTTATATCATATTTTCTGTTTATTCTCAATAAAATTGATGTCAAAAGACAGCAATTTTCTGCTGTCCTTTCCATTTTCTTTTACTCCTCAAGATATAATAATTCTCAACATATTTTGTAACTAAAATATGTTTGTGTATCAAATTTTTCAGAAAGTTCACCTTTCATCTTAATGTTATTTTAAGTTTGAAAAATTAAATGAATATTAAATTTTTATTTTTTGTAAAAAATTATTAAAAAACAAGACACCCACCGTTATTTCAACGGTGGGGCTTGGGGATTTATTTGTTTACTCTATATTTTCCTCGTCCAATGCGTGTTATTGCTCCATGCCTAACTTCATACCTCAGAAAGGCGAAAACGTCAACATATCTAATGTTGGCAAATTTTGCTGTAACTTCTTTTACTACAAAGACATCCTTGGACATCATGAATTCATATACTTTCGCATTCGTTTTATCTTCTTTATAAACGTCTCTCCTTTTTGTTTTTTTCTGTTTATAAGGTTCTATCTTTGGAAGAATATCCGCAATTGTTATGTATGCTTCTTCTTCAGCATAAGTGCTTACAGTTATCGAGCTTCCACCGATGCTTACCATGTAATCTGGAATGTTATCGGTATAGGTTCTCTGTTCTGTAAGAATTTGATATGCTAATTTGCATTTTGCTTCATCTTCCAACATGATGTTTAGGTAGTACTTCGTTGGAGTAACCCGAACTCTTATTTCTTTAGTATAGTCTGGGTTCTGGTTAATAAAATTTCTAACCTTGCTAAAGGCATTTTTTATTACTCTTGAAATGCTTCCCTGCGAAAGATCAACTTTTTCTCCTATTTCGGTTTGTTTCATTCCTCCTAATCTATAGAAAACTACTTGTTTTTCTTTGAGTTTTAGCAAGCTCATGTTTAGTAAGAGTTCCAAAGTTCTTTCTAATGAATCTCTTTCTTCTATTCCTTTCGTAATGTCTGTCGGATCTACCAGTACTATGTCTTTAAGTGATATTTTGTCGTCTCCTTCTTCTTTGCATGTTACTATACTTTCCAAAGAGATTTCCTTTGCCCGATTTTTAGTTTTTCGCTTTGCCATGTAGAACTCATTTTCTATACATTTTTTAGCATAAGTTCCAAACGTATTATTTGCCGATGCATCATATGTTGCTGTTGCCTTTATTAATCCAATATTTCCTACTGACAACAGGTCTTCATATTCAGTGTTTTTACAAGGTAACCTCCTTAAAAAGTACTGAACAATTTTCAAGTTTTTTTCTACAAGTTTTCTTTGTTTATCATTTAACACATAAGTTTTTGACATTTATAGCAATCCTTTCTTTTACAACTGCTTATTGAACGTCTAAATAAACAATATTCCCCCTCGTATGATTAAATCGTTGGATTTACGCTATCTATTTTAGCACCATTTTATGTAAAATGCAACAAAGTGATGCTTATTTTAGCACCACTTTAAATGTTGTTATTCCTTTTTCCGATTCTACAAATATCTTTCCATTATGGTTTTCTACTATGTTCTTTGCTATTGCTAGTCCTAAGCCATATCTGTTTGTATCTCTGTTTCTAGATTCATCCGCTCTATAGAATCTCTCAAATATTTTTTCTCGTATTTCCTTTGGGATTTCTTTTCCCCTGTTTGATACTGTTAATACTGTATCATTCTTTTGTTTTTTCAGTGCAATACTTATTTTTCCATTTGTTTCACTATGTTTTATAGCATTGTCTATGAGTATTGCTACTAGTTGTTTTATTTGACTACTATTACATTTTATATTTATGTCTTTTTGTATATCATATTCTAGTTCTATTTTATTTTCATACATCAAACTCTCGAATGTTAATACAGACATCTCTACTATTTTTGATAAATTTTCTTCTTGCTGTACTTCTTTTCCTTCTTCTAATTTTGCCAAATCTAATAAGCTTGTTACTAGCTCATTCATTCTGTCCGCTTCGCTCTTTATATTATTTAACCATTTCTTTTCTTCTGGTTCTTTTTCCAACGCTTCTGCGTTCGCCATTATAACAGCAATAGGAGTTTTTAGTTCATGTGATGCATCTGCCACAAATTGTTTTTGCCTGTTAAATGACTCTATTACTGGTTTTATTATCCACCTCGTTATTTCTACAGTCAAAATAATTATTATAATTTCTATCAATACAAAAATTAAGATTGATGTTTTTAATAATGACTCTAATTTTGCCTTGGCTGATGTATTATCTACTATAGTTAACGTGTTTGGTGCTTGGAAAGCATATGAGTATTGGTCTAAATATAAATTTCCAATTCTTCTTCCCTGCTTTGTATTTGAACTTTCCAATATATTTTCTGCGATTTGGATTATTTTTTCTTCCGAAACATTGTTATCTGTATGGTTTATTACTTCTGTTACTTTATTTGATGTATTGTATTTTACCGTATATACTACTGCATCCATAAAAACTGGCATTCCTGGTGCCTGTCTATCATTTTCCATTCTACTTAATTTATTTTCTATTTCTACTTTTTCATAATTGTAATCTTGAAAATTAAATATACACAATATACTCACAAGAAATATTGTTAATATAGCAAACATTACCAAAAATATTTTTTTCTTTAACTTTCCCATTTTTTCCCCTTATCTTTTATACTCTAAGCAATTATACCTATTTTTATAATTTAATACAATTATTGGCACAAATTAGTCCCTTCTAGTTTATCTTTTATTGCAATTAAAATTATAAAATCAATTTTCAACTTCTAGCTTATATCCAATTCCTCTAATAGCTTTTATCTGAACATTAGACCCTATTATTTTAATTTTCTTTCTTATAAATGAAAGATATGCTTCCAAGTTGTTTGACTCTGATTCATTATCTAGTCCCCATATTTTTTCATATAATTGTTCTTTTTGTAAAACTTGATTTTTATTTTTCATTAAATATTCTAATAGCATAAATTCTTTACAGACAACTTCTATCGACTCATTTGTTGTAGTGCATGTTAAGGTTGTATTTTTTATATTCAGTCTTAAATCTCCTGCTTCTACATAATTTTTTTGTACTTGTACATTATCCATTCTAAGCTGTGCATTTACTCTAGCAACCAATTCGTCTATATGGAATGGCTTTGTCAAATAGTCATTTGCTCCACTATTAAACCCCATAAGCTTGTCTTCTATCATAGATTTAGCAGTTAGCATTATTACTTTTGCATTAATTTTTTCTCTTCCGATTTCCTCTAAAATCTTAAATCCATCTACTTTTGATAGCATCACATCTAAAATTATTAAATCATAAATATTTGTAAGAGCATTATCCAAACCAGCTTCTCCATTGTCAAATACATCTACTATATAATTTTCTTTTCTAAGCCTGCTGGCAATTACATCAGCAATTTTAAATTCATCTTCTACAATTAAAATTCTCACTTTAATTTTCAACTCCTATATTAATATTGTTCATATAATAACTTACTACTATTAAATAAATATTAAATTTTCATGCATATTATATCATAAATTTTTATCATGCAAAAGGCGGGGGATAATATCCCTCGCCTATGCAGTGTTAAGCCACTACAACTGCCGTCTTTAATACAGCTCTCTTCTTCGTTGCCTCGATGTCTTTCTCAATCACCCTCACAATTCGACCATCGTTGTGGATTACTGAGAAAACATCTCCTTCCTGTACAGAATTTGCAATCCCCACAAATTTGTTCATGGGTACGAGCGTTTTCTTGACAGCGCTCGTGATGTAGTCTTTTTTCTTGCTTTCTTCAAGCCAGATCATTTCTACCTCACAAATTGCAAAGTTTGGTTCTTTCTCAAGAACCTGCATAAAGCTGACCATTTTTTCAGTCTCCTTTAAATAGTTCTTTTTTTACGCTTAGCACCTGCTTTTCTGCAAAGCTCTCGTCATACTGTCAATCGACATATTATGATTCTCCTTTCTGTATATTTTATATTATAAATTATAACATAATATTCAGTTTTTGGCAAATTATTCCAATTTTTATATAATAAGAAGATGTAAGTACCTTTCACTCACATCTTCTTACTTTTTGCACTCAGAATATTAATTAAAATCTTCTAAGTGCCCTCTGGAGGCGTTCTTCAAATGTTGCCGGAACAACATCTCCATTCATGTTCACCTTGTTGTTTCCATTAACATCTGCCCAATATCCGGGCATTTCTTTGCCACCCATTTCTTTGGGCAACGTCGACGATGGTATCCAGCTAACCCTTACTTTTCCATTTGTTGCAAATGGGATTCCGTACATTCCACGGTATACCATAAAACCTTTCGGCCCTTCCGGCAATGGCTCTCTTTTACGTTTCTGATCTCTGAACCTGAGTCCCATTTCCTCTCTGAGGTGTTTCATCATTATTGAATCCTCCTAAGTTACTCTTCAAAATATTTTCGCCAACTTTCGATTTCGTTCTCGCGCATTTTTCTGCTGTGGCCATTCCTTTCGACCACATACAGAGCTTCGATTTCCTTCCAAAATCCAGGAGTTTCCATACCATTTTTGGTTCTTCTACTGGGAATCCAGCAGATTGTCCCACAGTTGCCTTTGGCTATCTGTCTCCCCATTACGTTTTTCTGGAGTACATAGCCTTCCGGAACTTCACGTTCTTTGCCAAAGAATAGTGTTTTTAACAATTTGAACATTTTTTCCTCCTTCCCAGCTACCTGGGAGTCGAGTGTTTATAAACGTACATAACCTTATTATACCATTTTTTCTCGCAAAAAGCAAATTTTATGTTAATTAGGCAAAAAAAATACATGGATTTTTTCCATGTATTCATATGAATTCATATTTCTATATTAATTCAATTATTTTTTGTTTACTAAATCTTTTAAAGCTTTTCCAGCTTTGAATACTGGAGCTTTTGATGCTGGTATTTTGATTTCTTCTTTAGTTTGTGGGTTTCTTCCTTTTCTAGCAGCTCTTTTTCTAACTTCGAAAGAACCAAATCCAACTAATTGAACTTTGTCTCCCTTTACTAAAGCTTCTGTAACAACGTCAACAAATGCGTTTAATGTTGCTTCTGCATCTTTCTTTGTGCATTCTGTTTTAGCAGCTATGGCTGCGATTAAATCAGATTTGTTCATTTAAATTACCTCCTAATAAGATTGTATATGTAGATAATTATTGCATCTACTACTTACATTATTCGCCAAGGTTTGATAAAATCCTTCTTTTTTTTCAAATTTATTTTATAAAAGTGTTAAATCTCTAAGGTTTGCGGTTTTCTATTTTCAAAAATGCTTATTTTTCAAGGTTTACAGACCTTATTTTTCTTAAATTTGCTGTAAAATGGCAACATGTATAATTCATCTTTACTAAAAATTTTTGTAATTGCTAATATTACTACATAAACAATTATTGCAAATATTATTGTTAATATTATAGCAATATTTTGCATAATTATACCTTTTAGTAAATTATATGTATATATTCCGAATTATTCCCATTGATGAACTTGCTAAAATTGGTTTTATAAAATATTTCGACAAATCAAATTTTATTTTAATATTTTTACTCAATGCTATCAAACTAATAAACATAGAAATAACATGACACATTACAGTTGCAAATGCTGCTCCAGCAACTCCTCCCAAAACGAATGAATCTGGATTTACTTTTACTAATATTAAATTCAAAATTAGCTTAATAGACACTCCTATTGAAAGTGCAATTACGGGTACTTTAAGTTTTCCCAGTCCTTGAAGAGCACCGTTTATAGTTTGTTCTAATGTAATGAATACAATCGAAATACTACTTATTTGAAATATAAATTCTCCACTACTTGCATTTGGAAATAACATTTGCAAAATTGGCTTTGCGAAAACTACCATTCCAACACTACATGGCAGTCCAATTAATATCGTAATAAGTATCGCAAAAGACACCCTTTTTTCTATACTCTTATAGTCTCCTCTCGCTTTTGCAGCCGATACTGCTGGAACCAAAGCCGTTGCAAGTGCAATATTAAACGATAAAGGAAAAGTTACGAGTGTATCTATTTTTCCACTTAGTATTCCATATTGAATTTTAGCTTGTTCTTCTGTTAAAAATGTTTTTAATCCCCTTACAACTGTAAAGGAATCTATATTTTTATTTAGCGAGCCTAAAATTGCACTAAATGTAAGTGGCATTGCAATTATTATTATCTTCTTTACTATCTCTACTGTTCTTTCTTGCCTATGATATTTTGGCTTATTAAATTTTATATATCTTTCTTTTTTATTATATAAATATATTAAATATATAAAGCCAATAAAGGTGGCAATACTAGTTGCCAAATTTGCTCCAGCAGCCATTACAGCTGTAGTATCTTTATTTCCCATAAAAAAACATATTAACTCAACTATAGCAACGGTGCATATTGTTTTTGTAAATTGTTCTATTGTTTGAGACTGCGCCATTGGTTTCATATTTTCGTGCCCATTAAAATAGCCCCTTAAAACCGAAATTAACGAAACAAAGAAAATTGATGGTGCAAGTATTATTAGTGTTAACTTTGCTTCCGGAATTTGAAGCCATACATTTGCAATAAATTCACTTCCACAAAATAATAATGCTGAACCTGTAAAACCGACTACAGAGAAAAAGGCAAACGCTACTTTAAAAATTTTCTGTGCTCCCCTATTGTCTCCCACTGATAATTTTTCTGAAATAAGTTTTGCAACAGCATTTGGAACACCTATTGAAGAAATCGTTAACAGTAGTGCATAGATTTGGAATCCACTGTTATAAATAGCATTTCCAGCATCTCCAAAACCATTTTTATTTGTCAAATATAATTTATAAAATAAACCTAAAATTTTTATTAAAACTTGTGAAAACATCAAAGTAATAATTCCTTGCATGAAACTTTGCTTTTTTTCCTTAGACATATGTTCTCCTTCCCCTTATTTATAAAATATATTCAATAAACCAATTACTATACTTAATTTGTAAGTTTAATAAATTTTTAGCATAAAAAAGCTTATAAAATTGCTCAAAATACTTGTTTTTTTCTTCATTTTATAGGATAATAGATATGTATAAATTTTAATAAATGAAATAATTTGAAAGTGGTGAATCTTTTGAAAGCAATAGACAAATTTTTAAAATATCTAAAAACAGACAGAAATACTTTTCTAACATATGTACTAACTTTAATAAGTGCCTATTTAGTTGTAGACAGAATAGTAGAAATGCTTATGATGATTTTTACAGGAATGGCAGTTTCATATTGGGGGCCAATTACTTATACCCTAGCACTTGCTTGCCCGGTATTTGCATTTCTATTTTCGTGTTCATCTAAGTTCGTTGACTCAGATGAATCTAAATTAGCACTATTTGATGTGTATTTAATCAGCATTTATATAATGATTGTATCTATGTTTACACAATTCACGAACCAATTTGGTTGGATGTTATTCTTATCAGTACCAAACTTTTCATACATCGCATCTAACTTTTATAATTTGATTAAACCAGCATTCTCCGCGGTTGCTCTGTACTTACCATTAACAACATTCTATCCAGTTATAAAATGGTTATTAATGACTGTACACGATACAAAAAATATTTATGAATCAATTTATGATTATAAAGGAATAAATTTAGCAGATAAATCTGCTTCTTGGGGTGCTTACACTTGTGAGATGTCTTTTGGAACAGATAAAGTAAATGGTAAAACAGTTAAAATAGCTGAAGAGAAAAGATTTTACCCTACACTAGTATGTGGTGTTTCTGGTGCTGGAAAAACATCTTTATTGTTTGAGCCAATGATTGCAAAAGATATCGATAAAAAATATTTCTTTAGGGAAATATCAAAGGAAATGGGATTTACAGCATTAAAAACTGGAATTGCTACTTTAAATTGCCCATACTCAAATGATTATATAAACGCTAATTTCAATTTAAATATGATAACACCAAAAGAAAATAAACTTAATGTTTATAATACATATATGAAGAAAATGATTATATCTGGAACTGGAGATAATTATATTTACAGAAATTTAGGTTTAACCTACGTCTCTCCTGATATTGAATCTATAAATCATATTAAAAAAGTTTTAAAAGCACGTAATATGAAGTTTAATTTAATAGATCCTAATGACTCATCTTCTGTTGGCTTAAATCCTTTCGCTCTTGAAGATGCAACTCAAACGGCTGTTGCAATTTCTACAGTTTTAAAGGGATTATATTCTTCAAGCAATAGTAATTTAGATGTAGAGCTTGCATACAGAGTAAACGCTGCAAACCAAGCAATTGAAAATTTAGCAATATTATTGAAAGAAATATATCCTAGACTTCATGATGATGATTTACCAAATCTTGAAGATATGTTAAATTGTTTCACACATTTTGAATTAATCGAAGAATTATGTGAAGAAATGAAAAAAGACGATGAACTTGCAGAAAAATATTCTTCATTGCTAAATTATTTTGAAAGAAACTTCTATGCATCTGCTCCAAATAGAGAAGATACTGAAAAATTTATAACACATGCTACTGCACAATTAGATAGTTTACTAAGATATACTGGAGTTAAAAACATATTATGTAATAGAAGAAATTCTATAAACTTTGATAATACATTAAAAAATGCTGATGTAACTCTTGTATGTACAAGACGTGGTGATTTAGGTCCAAATATTCATACAGCATTTGGCCTATTCTGTATATTGATGATGCAATATTCAGTATTAAGACGTCCTGGAACAGAAAAAGACAGAGTTCCCCATTTCTTATATATTGATGAATTTGCAGACTTTGTTGGAAATTCAACAGATTCATTATTCACTCTATACAGAAAATATAAAGTTTCAACAATAATCTCGATACAAAACTTAGGTCAATTAGATAAAGGAACAAATAAAAAACATAGACAAATAATAACAGCAAACTGTTCTAATAAATTTGTATTTGGAAATAACACGCCAGAAGACAACGAATGGTGGTCAAAAGAAATTGGTGAGAAGAAAGAATGGTCATTTGGAAGTTCTTACGATACAGCTAAAGGAGAATATGATCCTAAACTTACAGGTATTAAGTATGAAAACAAGATAAAATATCAACCTGGAAAAATTCAAGCTTTAAAATTCAAACAAGCTATGTATAAAATCCGAAACCTTGGCGGAAAAAGTGATAATGGTACTGTAAACCTAAATTTCCTATCTGCAACATATTATGAGCCAAAGCCATCAAAAGAATATCCATTTGAAAGATATAATTCAGGTTTTGATTCACATTCGGCTGAAGATAAATACGAAGACGAAAAAGAAACAAAAAGAAAAAAAGAAACTTTAAAGAATTATCATTTTAATGATGATATTCCTGATGAGGTTGATCCAATAAAAACAGACACATCTGATTCAAAATATTTATTTGATAGTGAAGATGCAATTGTATTTAACTTTAAGAAACCAGACAATAAATAAATTTTAAGAACGAAGCAAAAATATCTATGCTTCGTTCTTTTTTTCATTAAAATAATATATTTAACTTCAAAGAAGACGAAGCATTTTTTGCTCCGTCTCCATTTTGCATTCTTTAGGCATTATTATTTATCCTAATAATTTTATATCTACATTTTCCATTTTATACTTATTAGTTACTGGGTCTAATTTAAATTCAGCCAAGCTGTGTTCTAGTGTGCTATCATTTTGGCGTAAATCTGTTGTGTAATATAGATTTAGTTTATCTATACCTAATCCATTTACAACAATTTCTCTAAATGTTTCCGCCATATGCTTTTCATCTTCACATAGTAAAATTAATTGTGGTATTGTTTTAAACCCAGAATCCATTGCTACAAAGTTTTCATAGAAGTCTTTATACAATTTCATTTTATCTGCAAGTTTTTTTTGCCAATCATCTTCTCTACGAATTACTTCAAAAATGAAATCTATTGATTTTCCATTCTTGCTTAGAGTAACTTTACCACCAGTAGCTTTAAATTGTTTTCCAAGTATTTTCGCATTCATAGGTACTTTTATTTGGAATGAATCAAAAGCTTGTACTTTTTCTTTATAAGAAATTAGAAGTTGATTGCTTGCTAATCTTTTCTTTATCATTGCAACTGGTTTTGTATTATCTGTTGGTTGCCATTTACATTCTACTCCTCTAGAATTTAATAAATATTTTCCCATTTTTTCTAGGCAGTATATTCTGTATATTCCCTTACCATCTTCTGAATTGAAATAATATCTTGTTAATATTTTTGATTTAACTAGTTGTTCTAATTTATTGTTTAGTTTATCCTGTGATTTAAGTTCAAATTTTTCTTTTTCTAATAATTTAAACAACTGTCTAGATGTTATAAACTCATATTCATTAACAATTTCCATTATTCTAAAATGTAAATCATTTATATGACCTACATTTATTTTTTGGATTATTTGGTTCATTGATACATAACCATCTTTTCCATCAAATACTTTAATTTCTCCTGGTCTTATCGCAAAAGGTGAGACTGTTGTTTTTATTTCTGAATCTTCTATCATTCTAATTCCCCCTATAATTTATAAAATACAATTTAGTACTCTACATTATCTATTTTTCCACACTTTGACCTATTTGTCAAGTTCTAATAGTCTTTTTACCTCGTTATCTGTTAAATATCTCCATTTTCCTATTTCTAGATTTTTTACATCCAAATCTGCAATTTTTCTTCTATGTAAAGCAAGTACTCTTCTACCTATTGCCTCACACATTTTTCTTACTTCCCTATTTTTGCCTTCATGAATGGTTATTTGCAATCTTGAAAAATTTTTCTCTTCATCTGTTTTTAGAATTTTTACTTTAGCTGGACTTGTAACAAATGTTTCCTCACTCTTTTCATCAACTGGTATTTCTACACCGTTTTTTTAATTTTTCAACATCATCTTGAGTTACAATTCCTTTTACTGTTACAGTGTATGTTTTTTCTACTTCATGACTTGGATGTGTGATTTTATTTATGAAATCACCATCGTTTGTAAGCATTAATGCTCCAGATGTATACATATCTAATCTGCCCACAGGTAGTACTTTTTCTTTTATTTTTACTAAATCCAACACAGTTGGTCTATCAAACTGGTCTTTCACAGTAGTCACATAACCAATTGGTTTGTTAAGTAATATATATACATGTTTTTCTACCTTTTCAACTTTTTTACCATCAAATTCTATTATGTCTTTATCTGGATTTATTTTAGTTCCGAGTTCTGTTACAACTTTGCCATTTACTTTCACTCTGCCCTCTAATATAAATTCTTCACATTTTCTTCTTGCGGCAATTCCATTATTGGCCAGATATTTTTGTAATCTTTCTTCCACAATTTCACTCCTTTCTAATTTTACTAATTCTAATTTGAATACAAAATACGATTAGATTATAAATTTTTTTATATTTTTGTATTATTTATTGTTTTACATACAATTAAGTTTAAGTTGATTTCATTTTTTATCAATTTCTCTATTTTTTAGCTTTTCTAGTACATCTTCAAAATATTCCGGTATTGGCGCTTCTAAGCTTAGCTCCTTGCCAGTTATCGGGTGTTTAAATTGTAAGTAACGTGCATGAAGCATTTGTCCTTGCACCCCAAATTCATTCTTACCATTAGAATACACTTCATCTCCTACCACAGGATGTCCTATATAAGACATATGTACTCTTATTTGATGAGTTCTTCCAGTATCTATTTTCAATTCTAATAAAGTATAATTATCATATCTTTTTAGCACTTTAAAGTGTGTTACAGCATTCCTCCCCTTAGGGTCAACAGCCATTTTCTTTCTGTCTTTTGTACTTCTTGCAATAGGTAAATCAATAGTAGCCTCATCTTCGGCAACAACGCCTCTAACTAATGCAATATATTTTTTAGTAACCTTTCTTTCTTGAATCTGCTTACTCATATTCATATGAGCCTCATCATTTTTGGCAACTATAAGAAGTCCAGATGTATCTTTATCTAATCTATGTACAATTCCAGGTCTTATTTCTCCGCCTATTCCAGATAGACTGTCTTTGCACATTGCGAGAATTGCATTTACAAGCGTTCCATCTGGATTTCCATTAGCAGGGTGAACCACCATTCCCTTCGGCTTATTTACAACAATTATATCATTATCCTCATATACAACAGGCACAGGAATATCCTGTGCTTTTAATTCAACATCTTTTGCTTCTGGTATTTCTATGCTTATTACATCTCCTTCTTCAGGTTTATAAGAAGCTTTCTGCTTTTTTCCATTTACTAGAATTTTTCCCTCTTCTATAAGCCTTTGAGCAGTTGTTCTAGACACTTTACTTAATTTATCTGTTACATAAGAGTCTAGTCTTTTTTGATTATTCTCCTTTACAATTAATTCTTCCAATTTTATCTTCCTTTTCAATTAATCTCTTCCAATATTTCGTATTTTCTCTTCTATATTCTTCAAATCTGCTTTAATATTCAAAGTGTTCTTTACCATAAATATTAAGAATGTAATCCAGCCTATAATATATAGAATATATGCAATGTTTACCGAAGGCAATCTTCCTATTTTTATAAAATTTATAACCTCTCCATTCCAAATCTTATCTATGCAGTTACTCATTCCTCCGCCTAATATTACGGCAAGTGAATATTTCACTTTTGTGGACATATATTTGCTTTGTTCTTTTAAAAACTTGATTATAACTATAAACACAACACAGTCAGATAATATAGAAATAATAACATCATCAATCTTTATCTCTTCACTTTTTTGGCTTAACGTAATTATTCCAACGTCTTGCTTTACAAAATTTATTACCAATATTTTGCTAATTTGGTCAATTAAAATAATTGCAATAATAATTAAAATGGTTATGCTTAATTTAAATCTCTTCTTTTCCGTCATTTTTAGTCTCTTTCATATATTACAAACTTTTTATCCGAATATAATTCTTTATATTTATCACTTCTTGATAAGAATATATTCAGCTTTGAATTCTTATATAAAATTACATGAGTAATTCCATAAGTATTAAATGTATTTTCATAATATTTAGATATATTTGAAGTATTTATATAATCTGAAAAAATATCTTGTCCTTCATATTTTCCGTCTTTTCCTTTTACTCCATTAAATTCAGGTGCGTATAAATCTGCTCTTGAATCTATAAAAACAGGAATTCCTTCAAATAATAGATAACTTCCGTAATTGTATTCATTAAATAATTTAATTGAATTTACATCCAAATTTTCTTTAATATATTTTGCTGCATCAACTGGATATGTTGATGGATTTACAAATTTATCATCTAATTTTGGTTTTATTTCTATTACAGATAGTAGTACAATTAGTAAAACAACTGCAATAGTTCCAAGTGATGATACTGCAATATCTTCGAATTCTTTTAATCCCTTTGAGTCATATTTCATAAACAACTGTGTTATTAATGTTGCTAAAACAGCACTTCCGAGCAATACAAGCATAGATTCTTGCCTTCTAGTCATAAACATTAATAATGTTAAACCTGCAAACATGAATAAATCTTTTAATCTTATTTTTGTATCTGTAAAAATCAATAATGCTAATGTTGCAGTTAGTACAACCAACATTTCTTTATTATTTATTAGTGTTAATGGCAAATGTTCACTTATACTCTTAGTTGTATTTCCTTTCATTGTCTTGTATAAGTATGTATATGGTGTATCTCCTAATGGTGTTAATAACCCTGTTAAAACACATATAGCCATTATTAATATAAGCCATTTTGCATTTTTATTTTTGTTATATCTTATTTTATATGGTTCTTTTCTTTTTGCTTCTCTATTTTTTAATATTTTTGCATTCTTTTCTTCAAATTTTTCTTTTGCTGTTATTACTTTTTTTAATTTTTCATCTAATATTTTTTTATTTTCTTCTATTGCTTCTTTTTCTATTTTCTTATTGTAATTTTTTATTTTTACATCATAATATTTTTTTCTTATTCTGTAAACTGGCTGAGCATCAATTACAGTAAATATTAAATATTCTGCAATATATGGCAAGAATATTACAAAGAAAAATGGCCATACAGCACAATGTAAGTTTGCTATTGCTGTAGATATAACTATAATTCCAATAGCATAGCCTACCTTTTTCTTTTCTAAGAAATTTTCTATTAATAAAATTGTAACTTCAAGCAATATAAATGTTACAAGTTGTGCTCTTGCTGCTATATAATCTTTTATCAAGAACATTCCACCAATTGTAATTGCAAACGAAATTAGTTTGTTTTTAGATATTTTATAGTTTGTACAATACATTAGAATACCTAATATACACGCAAATACTATTGTTGATATAAAAATTCCTAAAAATCCTCCTAAATTATATATCAAATAAATCATTACATCATAAGCCCAATGAGGATATGTATATGGTAACTCATGCCATGAAAATGGGTCTTGCATATCCACAGTTTTAGTATTAATTATGTGTTCACCTATTTTTATCGTATAATACGTATCATTTTGCATTGTTACAGGACAAATTGATGCACAAAAAATTATAATGCAAAAAATTGCAAGTATATGAAATTTTATATTCTTAACTTTTTGTGAATCTTCTTTTTTTGCTTTTTCCTTTACCTCTTTTTTCTCAGATGTTTTCATTAATTAATTTCCTTCCTCGCTTTATTTGAATGCACATACAGCAAAATTGATTTATAATTTCTTTTAGTCTATTTTCTGTGTTATTGTTAATTTCACATGCTAATTATACCAGTTTCTAGAGCAAAGAGCAATACAAAATACAATAAAAAAGAAAGTTGATATATTGAATTTTTCTTCAATATTTTCAACTTTCTTTTGTAATTTTTATTGTTATTTTATTTTAATTGTTTTGCAACTTCTTCAGCAAAGTTTTCTTCTTTTTTCTCTATTCCTTCACCTTTTTCAAGTCTTGCAAATCTAACAACTTCTGCATTCTTTTCTTTTAATAATTGGCTAACTTTTTTGTCCATATCTTTAACAAATTCTTGGTCTACTAGGCAGATATCTGAATAGAATTTTCCAATTCTTCCTTGTACCATTTTTTCAGCTATAGCTTCTGGCTTTCCTTCATTCATAGCTTGAACTTTTAGTATTTCCATTTCTTTGTCTACTCTTTCTTGTGGAACTTGTTCTCTGTTTAAGAATTCTGGCTTAGAAGCAGCTATTTGCATACAAATGTCTTTTGTTAATTCTGCATCTGCATTCTTCATTTCTACTAATACAGCTATTTTTCCAGCTCCATGAACATATTGTCCTAATGTTCCATCTGTTGTCTCGTATCTAACAAATCTTCTTATTGTTATGTTTTCTCCGATTGTAGCTATTTTATTTATTAAAGCTTCTTTAACAGTTTTTTCTGGATCTGCTATGAATTTTTCTTCTAATAAAGCTTCAACATCAGCTGGGTTATTTAAAGCAACTTGCTTTACAATATCATTAACAAATTGTTTGAATTCTGCATTCTCTGCTACGAAATCTGTCTCAGCATTAACTTCAGCTATAGCACCTACTTTTCCGTCTTCTGAAATGTAGCTACCTACTAATCCTTCTGCAGCAACTCTAGATGCCTTTTTAGCAGCTTTTGTTATTCCTCTTTCACGTAATAGTTCCATTGCTTTTTCAATGTCACCATCTGTTTCTGTTAAAACTTTCTTGCATTCCATCATTCCTGCACCTGTTTTTTCTCTTAATTCCTTTACTTGGCTTGCTGTTATCATTTTATATCCTCCTTATTTTTCGCCCATTAGGGACACCCCTTTGGGGGCGATTTAATTCTTTTTTTAATGTCTAACCCATCAATTTTACTAGAGTCAAACATTAAAGGATAGGGCAGCCGCCCTACCCCTTTGGTATTGTTTATTAATTATTTTTATAAACTATAAATTATTCAGCATCGCTAGCTGCTTCAACTACTTCTTCCATATCTGTTGGAGCTGTAGCTTCTTCTGTCTCCATAGCATCTTCTGAATCTGATGTAACTTCTAGAGTTTCTCCTTGTCTACCTTCGATTACTGCATTAGCCATTGTATCAGCTATTAATTTAACTGCTCTTATAGCATCATCATTTCCTGGGATAACGTAATCAACATCATCTGGGTTGCAGTTTGTGTCGATTAATCCTATTGTAGGAATATTTAATTTTTTAGCTTCCAATATAGCATTTCTTTCTTTTTTAGGATCTACTATAAATAAAACTCCAGGCATTTCTTTCATGTTTTTGATTCCACCTAGATTTTTCTCTAGTTTATCCATTTCTTTCTTTAAAAGAATAACTTCTTTCTTAGGTAATACTTCGAAAGTTCCGTCTTCTTCCATTTTTTCTAATTGATTTAATCTTTCAATTCTCTTTTCGATTGTAGTAAAGTTTGTAAGCATTCCACCTAACCATCTTTGGTTAACGTAATACATACCACATTTTTCAGCTGCTTCTTTCATGCAGTCTTGAGCTTGTTTCTTTGTTCCTACAAATAGAACTGTTTTTCCTTCTTCAGCTTGCTCTTTTAAGAAAGCATAAGCCTCGTCTAATTTTTTTGATGTTTTTTGTAAATCGATGATGTGAATTCCGTTTCTAGCTTGGAATATATATTCAGCCATTCTAGGATCCCATCTTCTTGTTTGATGTCCGAAATGAACACCAGCTTCTAGTAATTGTTTCATTGCAACTACTGCCATTTTTTGTTCCTCCTTTTAGTTTTTACCCTCCACAAATCTTTAACATTTAAAAGAACCTTTGCATTTAAATAGATTTTACAAAAGCACTGCTTTTAAACTGGAATTTGTGTGCGTATTTTTAACAGAAACTATTATATCACAACAAATAGCTAGAAATCAAGCTTTTTTTGAAATTTTAAGTTTTCTCACATTTTTAGAAGGTTTTCGACGGTGTTTTATCACATTTTTAGATTTTTTATAACTATTTTTTTCATTTTCTACATTTTTTGATTTTTCTATTTATATTTTGACATTTTTATGATAGAATTCTTTTGAAATTAATATTTTTCATAGGAGGTAACAAATGAATTTAAATAGATGTGAACGTTGTGGAAGCTTTTTTGCTTCAAAAAACTCAGTATGCCCTAATTGTCAATCTAAAGATGAACATGAAATAAACCATTTAAAAACTTTTTTAAGTGAGGCCGATTCTTCTGTAACTGTTGAATCTTTAGCAGAATCTACTGGAGTTTCTTTAAAAAATGTAAATAGATTTTTACAAGATAAAAATGTATACACTACCTTAACAAACTTAGGATTAAACTCAGAAACAAACAAAATACACAATATTTCCTTATAAAAATACGGAAAAAAAGATATCATTTTATAAAAAGAGACTGGAAGTGCACTTTTTGAAGGCTAAATAGCCCGACCTAGCACGACATGTTAAGTTTTATAAAATGATATTTTTTTGTAGTTTATTCAATTATTTCAATTATATCTGCAACTTTTTCCACATTTTGTTCACCTATTTCATATGTTTGTTGCAATTTTTCTACGGCTTCTCTGCCTTTTTGTTCATCGTCGGCATATATGTATGCTATTGTTTCACCCTGTTCCACTTGGCATCCCACTTTTTTTAGTAGTTCTATTCCAACAGCATAGTCTATGTTATCTTCTTTTTTCATTCTGCCTGCACCTAAATGCATTGCTATTTTTCCTACTTCTTCTGCATTTAGTTTTTGTACATATCCAGTCTTTACCGCTTCTACTGGCATTTTATATTTAGCCTTTGTAAATTTTTCTGTATTTTCTATGTAGCTAATATCTCCACCTTGATTTTCTACTAATTGTAAAAATTTTTTATATGCATCTCCATTTGATATTACCTGCTCAATTTTCTCTTTATTTTCTTGAATGTTATCTCCTTTTCCATCCAGTTTTAATATATAAGCACCTAATTCTAATACAACATTTTTTACATCGTCTTGCATATTGCCTTTTAAAGCTTCTATTGCTTCTATAACTTCAAGTATATTTCCCACCATTGTTCCTAAAGGTTGATCCATATTTGTTATTATACATACAGTTTCTTTATTTGCTAGCTTTCCAATGTCAATCATGGTCTTAGACAATTCTCTTGCTTCTCCCACTGTTTTCATGAATGCACCACTTCCACAGGTTACATCTAAAACTATTTTATTTGCTCCTGCTGCAATTTTCTTGCTCATTATGCTAGAGCTTATTAGTGGAATATTAGCAGTACAACTAATTGTATCTCTTAAAGCATACAATTTTTTATCTGCTGGAGCTAAATTTAAAGTTTGACCTATTAAACTTATTCCAATTTTCTTTACATTTTCTATAAACTCATCTATTCCAATCTCTGTTCTATATCCTGGTATTGCCTCTAGTTTATCCTTTGTACCGCCAGTTGCTCCTAGTCCTCTTCCAGACATCTTAGCAACTTTTACACCTAATGCTGAAACTATTGGCATTAGAATTAACGTAATCTTGTCTCCAATTCCACCTGTGCTATGTTTATCTACAACCTCTCCAATATCTGATAAATCTAATACATCTCCAGAATATGCCATGGCTAAAGCTAAATTAGTTGTCTCTTCTTTTGTCATTCCATTTATGTAAATTGCCATAACTAAAGCAGCAGCTTGGTAATCTGGTATGTTACCATCAGTATATCCTTTTACAAAAAATTCAATTTCTTCTTTATTTAATTCTTTCGCATCTCTCTTTTTTTCAATTATATCTAAAATGTTCATTTTTTTCTTCCTCTTTTATACAAAATGTTTAATAAACGATTCTCTATGCAGCGGACATGGTCCATATTCTTTTAATGCTTTTATGTGTTCTGCAGTACCATATCCTTTGTGTTTTGCAAACCCATATTGAGGATATATTTCATCCCACTGTCTCATAATTCTATCCCTTGTAACCTTTGCAATTATTGAAGCTGCAGATATTGAATAGCATTTAGCATCTCCCTTTATAATAGACTGATATGGTATCCCGTCAGTATCTATTTTTGTTAATGCATCTACTATTATCAAATCTGGTCTTGGATTAAGCTCTTTTACTGCCATTGTAAGCCCTTCCTTAGTAGCATTTAGAATGTTAATTCTATCAATTTCTTTTTGGTCTATAATTCCAACACCATAACTAATAGCTTCTTTAGTTATAATTTCATATAGTTCTTCCCTTTTCTTTTCTGATACCTTTTTAGAATCATTTACACCTTCGATCATAGAATTTCTTGGCATTATTGCTGCAGCAATTACAACAGGTCCTGCAAGAGGTCCACGCCCTGCTTCATCAATTCCACATATATATTCTATCCCAGAATTATGAATTTCTTCCTCTATCGCTTTTAGTTGAATTAATCGTTGTTCTTCTTTTTCCTTCATTCTATTTTCCTCTCTTAGTTCATATATCAATTTATAAGATTTTATTCTGCTTCTTCCTTTTCATCATTACTTTCTGTTGTTTCTTCAATAACATTGTCATTTTCAGAAGTTGTATTTTCATCATCTTTCTTATTTATATCAGTTAGTTTGTACAATATCTCGTCATCAGATTTATTATATCCTTTTGTATCTATTACTTCATATGTATTATAATTAATTAAGAAATAACTGCCCTCGTAATTTGTAATTTCTAGCCCAGCTTCTGCCAAATTTTCGTCTTGCAAAACATAATATTTATCGTATTCTTCTTCTGAAATTATATTCTTAGCAAGAAAATCTTTAATTATTTCGTTATCTTGCATCTCGCTAATTTTAGTACCAAGATATTTCTTTTCTTCTCCTTTTACGGTCTGTTTATCAATATAGTCTTTTAATTTCCATTGAACTTGTAACATATCTGTTTTTATAGTTTCTGCTTTTACTTCTCTATATTTTTTGCGTGTAAAATACACAGCAGTTGCAACCACAACCACTATTAAAACCACCATCAAAATTAATTTTATTATTCCCATGCCATTGTTCTTTTTCATTTCTAATGCTCCTCATAAATGTTATGTCTATTTAACTTTTCTCGTATAAACTTTGTTTATTATATTTTATTTAAGCCTAGCAGTCAATAGTTTTTGCAGTATAATTGTGAGTCTATTCTTTTTATGCATAACAAAAAACTCATCCTTGCCTATTTCTTCATGCACCGAATGAGCTTTTCATTTATTATGTATCTATTTGTTTGTCATTTTAATTATGCAAACTTTGTTTGATTAATAGCACTAGGAAAGGTAGGGTTTTTCCCACCCACCTACCTAGTTCATTGTATTTCCACCTACACTATGCAACCTTCACCGTCGCACCACACTAATCTTGACAAGGTCCTACTTGCTCAAGTTCCAAGCTCCATTTGTCTGCTCTCCTGTCAGGAGACTAGATGGTAGAGAAACTACGGGGCGAAGACACATTTGATTGCCGCGAGTGTCGCCGCGCGAGTAGAACAAGTAAAGACCGTTAGTACACGTGTCAGCACAGCGCAAACCGAAGCTAGCACGGTCAGAGTAAATATCGACATAGCGCGAAGCCACCCAGAACGTCGTACCATTTGCTAGTATACTTGATGCAGTTCCATAGTTAGTATCGTTTATTGGTATATAATAGTATGTTTTCGTTACTGTTAATGGGCTTCCTGTTCCATATGTACTAGATGTAGTTGGCTCTGTTGTACCTTTGGGTACTATTGGCTTACTTTCTTCATATGGGTCATTTCCTTTTGTTATATCTGGTTGAGATATTGTACTTGCATTTGCTGCTGTTATATTTGGTCCTGCTCCTTTTTGATTGGCATACAAACTTGGGTATTTTGTATTACTTGTATATGTGTTTGTTGTTCCATATTTTACTTCATTTGTACATGCATTTCTATTTGTTATTCCTGCTGCTGTTAAGTGCTTTTCCATATCTAACAAGTTTATGCTTCTTGCCTCTACTCCTAATGTTTTATTACTGTATTGAGCTTTGCATATTTCATTCATTAAATATGGTCCATTATTATAGCCTAATATATTAGCAAAAGTTACGGTACTGCTTGTTGGGTTTGTACTTATTATATCTACTGTATCATTTTCTTTATCTACATTTA
>OJMI01000360.1_pt1 | contig 62877 bp, 62 predicted proteins | sample 1597131 | NCBI WGS metagenome assembly OJMI01 (sample SAMEA2452116, study PRJEB22498) | human gut metagenome | reverse complement strand
TGATATTAGCACTAGTGTTAAATTTTGTCAAATATTTATAAAGTTTTATATTTTCAAAATTTAGCTTCGAAAGTATCACTCTGTTATACTTTTTTACCATTTTCTCTCTAAAATAGATTAAAAAGAAAGGTTTTAGCTAAATGGAGTATAAAAATAAGCTAAAATCTTTTCAACGAAAAAATTTTCATTATCAAAAAAAGATAGTAAATTATCTACCCTAGTTTGGATAGCTTTTACCATCTTTCATTTTTTTCATTCAATTCTAAAGTAGACATCTATCAACCTCACTTTGGAAAGAACCAATATTTATTCTTATCTTGTAATACTATTTTTAGTAAAATATTGTTGTTTATATTTATACATTAGCTTGTCACATTCAGAAATAGCGTTTTTCAAATTAACTCCATTAGGATAATATTTAGCACCAAATGAGGCTAAGCATGTTTTTTTCATAAAATCCTTAAGTGAATCAACTAAAATTAAAAATTCTGCCTCAGTACCGGGATAAATCGCAACAAACTCATCACCACCGATGCGATAAAGCATATCGCCTACTAATTCTTTAATCGTTTTTACAAATGATCTTATATAGTTATCTCCAGCTTCATGACCATATTTATCATTAACACCTTTCAAATCATTTAAATCAAAATAAATAACTCCTAAAGGTGTTTCTTCATTATTAGACGCAATCTTCTCCTCTAGCATATAACGATTAGCACAACCTGTTAAGGCATCATAATTAGCTCTTTTAAAAAGTTCCTCATTAAGATTCTTAGTTCCTGAAAATGACTCAAAGCTAATAATAATACATGCACAACAATCATTATCAATAGGAAAGGCTTGAATTAACAAATTTTTTTCAATCAAGGTACTTCCTGACTGCACTAAATGGGGCTTATGTTCACTAATGGTTTTGAAAAACAAATCCATCCATATTTTTTCTGTATAATCAAAAAAAGATAAGAAATTGGAACCTATAAGTTTTTCTTTTGAAATACCTAAAAAGCTTGCGAAGGCTTCATTTACATATTGATAGGTAAAATCATTGAAATGACCTTTTTTTATTATAGGTTTAATAACAAATATTGGACTTGGACAATTATTTAAAATTTTTTCGTACTCCATACATCTAGCCTCCCAATTTATGATACGATAAGATTATACCATATTTGTAGTTTTTTGTCGATTTTTTAAATAATAAAAAGAAAAAAAGACGATTGCTCGCCTTAAGTTCACTATTATACACTTTTATTTAAATTTTTAGGATAGCCACATTTACGCTTCCATCTACCACTAAAGAACATTCCAATTGAAATTAACATACCAACAGCCCAACCAATTGGCCAAGCAAAGAATACACCCTCATAGCCAAATATTTTCCCTAGTACTAAGGCACTTATTACTCTAAGGGCTAAATCAACAGATGTACCAAGAGTAAATCCTAGCATATCAGTTGACCCCTTTAAAATACCATCAAGAGGGATTTTAGCTACCATTAAAACAAAGAATGGTACAACACATAGCATAAACAATTTACCTGATGAAACAATAATATCGATATCTCCTTCTGCTTTATCAGAAATAAATAAGCGGACCCAAAATTCTCTAAATGGTAAAATTATAAGCATTGATACTGCACAAATAATTGCACAAATAATTACTGTAGCAACATAACCCTTCATTATTCTATCATACTTAGAAGCTCCTATATTTTGACTTACAAAGTTAGAGAGTGCATTACAAGCAACTGTAAAAATATTAATAGCAATATAACAAATCTTATATGCTGCACTATATCCACCAGCAACCGAATTTCCTCCAAAGCTTGTCAAAATGGTTGTAATTAAAACACCACCAATAGAAATAAAGCATCCTTGTAAAATAGATGGGGTAGCTAAAGAAACAATAGATTTTAAAAGACCGGAATCAAATAATTTTTCCTTATCAGAATCAAGCTTATTAACACTTTTAAATAATACAACAATTGATAATATAGCAGCTATAGCCTCAGATATTACCGTACCAAGTGCAAGACCAGCACTTGACATATGACAAGGAATAACAAATAAAAAGTCTAATGCTACATTAAGCAATGTGGAAAAGATTAAAAAATAAAGAGGAGTCTTAGAATTACCAAATGATTGGAAAACATACATTGAAAAATTATACATAAATAAGAAAATAATTCCTGCAATATAAATCATCATATAAGAATATGCTTCAGTAAAGCAACCATCACCCTTAGATGTATCAATCATACCACGTAATAAAGGCCACATAATAGCTAAACCAACAATGGTTGTAACAGCACCAAGGACAAGCATTGAAATAAAGCCTGTTGTGGTAGTTTTCTTAACATTCTTAAAATCCTTTGCTCCAAAGAATCTCGCTGCCACGACTCCAACTCCAACACCAAAGCCAACCGCAATATCTAAAAATACGACCGTTACGGGATAAACAATACCAACAGCCTCAAAGCTATTCAAATTAGTAATAAAATGTCCAGCAATAAAATTATCTGCTAGATTATAAAGTTGTTGAAGTGTAACAGATAAAATCATTGGGATAGCAAAAAATAGTAAAATTTTAAAAGGATGACCTGAAGTCATATCTTTTGTTTTCATAAAAAAACACACTTCCTCACATTTTGCTATTATACTCTTTTTTATTTATCATTCAAGAAAAAAAGCATATCAATCTAAAAAAATTAATATACTTAATAAATTAATTTACTTATTATATAGACTAACAAATTTATCAAAATACATTAAATATGTTTTTATTTGTTCTTTAGGATCAGTCACAAAATGAGGAATTATTTTTGTATAATCTATTTCACTTTCAATATTTATATTTTGATTTTTTAATACTTCTTTTTTGAAAAAACTATTAAATTTCTGCTCATAAAAACTTGCAAAATTATCTATTACTCCTAATTCCTTTGATGCGTAAATGAAGCCATTTATACAATACTTTAAATATTTTAAATTATAATAACCAATATATACACAAACTCGTCCACGTAATATTGTAATAAATTGTAAAAAATCAGTTTTAATATTTGTTTCTTTTATTTTTATTAAACTCAATTTATATGTATCTCTATCACATTTATCAAATCTTCGTACAAGAGGTGTAAAATCATAATCTGCTAAAGCTAAGGTCTTAAATTCATCAAAGCATTCAAAGAAAAAATCAAACTGTTTTTCAGGATCAGTTTCAACTAATGGAATGTAACTTTCCCAGTTTCTCGAACCAAGACAATCTATTTTTTTTGCTAAAGAATTTTCTATTTTCATTACTTTATTTTGTATAAAATAATTGAAGCAATAATCTCCAAATATAAGTAAATCGTCAAAAAAACCATTATATTTCTTAAAATAATAATATCCATCTAAATAATTTCTTAAATATAATAAATTATATTCATCAATATATTTTAAAGATTCAGCTTTTATTTTATTAACTAATTCACAATAACTCATTATAAAATTACAATCCTCGATTACGCCAAAATTCATCTAGCTTTTCAGGTAGCTTATAGTTTACTTCTCTTAATAATTTAATTGTATCTGTAATATTATGAGCTTCTAATATATCATTATTTTCATACCAATAAGATAATTCCCCATCCATAAGATGATTTTTTTCATTATAATGAAGACATATAGGTAAAAAACAATTCTCTAAGTAATCATCTAAAATATCATAATATCCTAAATCTAATAGATTGGGAACAAGCCCACATCTTTTTCGCTTATTATTATAAAAACCAGGATTTATAGGGTTTGTATAATTATTTTTTTCTATTATAAAATCCCAGTAATATACAAACATACCAATCATCCCCATTAAATCATCATTACCAAACATAAAATAATTCATAAAGTAACCATACTTATTATATAAATCCTTAATTAATTCAATTTCTTCAATATATATATCCTTTGACTTAACATATTTTCTAATAATAAGGCTTAATTCCCAAATTCGATTACATACATTTATAATATCAGTATACTTAACATTATTTTTCTTATATTCTATAATGTCTGATTTTACATATTCTTCATTCCATTTAAGTATTTCTTCTTTGGGAAAATTTTTTATAATAAAATCTCTTTTTTCGAACACTACATAACCTCGATGTTCCTTATAATAAGCTTCTGCATTTTCTAGTGTTAATTCTGTTAATTTCATTTTATCTTGTTCCTTTCATTACTCTAAAGCTTGCAGGTTCATACCAATAATCCCTAGTTGATGGATCTGATATTGGTTTAGGTAGAGTATTCCAATTATATTTGTTATCAATATTATTATAATTATAATCTCTAATTGTATATAGTTCCATTCTATAGGAATATCCACCATGCGGCAAATCACCACTCGAATTTATATAAGGATATGGATGGGTTACACATATAAAATCCCAATCATTATTACAACAATATACAATTAATAGCTTATTAGCCGCTTTAATTAAATCTTCACCATATTCTTTCCGTTTTAAATCATATTCTGGTGAAAAAAATCTACAATAGCCATATTTATCCGCATAATTTTGATATCCACTCATATCATTGCTATCATAGTAGCTATAGGGAACATCCCTTCCAATACATAATACCTTTTTCTTATTTTTATAAAAATCCACAACACTATTTACTGCTAAGAAATCTTTTAGTATTTCTTTAATATAATCAAAATCAACCCCCTTTTCCTTTAATGCATCTTCTATTTGCTTTTTCAAGCTAGAATCACTATCTCCTGCATCCTCAAATGTTCCCCATGTATTTACATTAGAATTACTACTTGAGTTTGAGGAAATACTTGGCTTTTTAGGTACAACTGTTATTGTTCCGGCATTTGAGCTACTACTTCCAGTACCTGTTGCGTAAATTAATCCTGCACCTAAGGCTCCTCCAATAGCACCTGAAACAGCAGAGCTCATTCCACCTCCGCCGCCTCCACCAGGTCCAAAATAATTTTCAAATGGATTTATATCATCAATGCCTGACACCATTGAAAATGATGCACAATGCTTTAAAATCCCAAAGTATTCTAATAAATCATTCAGTTTGAAGGTTGTACCAAAGCTTGTACTTACTACTACCTCATCATTTTCATAATTAATATAATAAATATTATTAGCTTTACATTCTAAGCTTCCGTTCTCATAAATTAAATAGGTTAAATCTACATTTTGTGCAACCCTATCAATTTCAAGCTCCAAGGTTAAGCTTACATCTTCATTTGATGTATTTTTTAGATTAAAATCAGATGCTGTAAATGATTCATCAAAGACAACATTATTACTAGTAATATTTTCTAAATCATATTTTTCATTATAGTAATCGTACGAATACTTTTCTGATACATTAATATTTCTAACATAATTACTGTGATTATTATCCTTAAAATTAAATGATAATAATGATACACACAAACAAATTTGACAAACAATAAATAAGAATATTTTTTTTAAATAACAACACCTCCATTTTCTCACTTATTATTTCTTTAAAAAATAAACTAACCTCTTCCTATAAAATCACACTTCCTTATTTATAAATTCATTTATAACACATGAAGGAATCATAATGCTCATACCTAAAATATAAGCTCCTTCATCCTTAAGTCTAAATGTCATTATACCCAATAAATTACCCTTTTTATTAAATACTGGACCTCCACTCCAACCATCATAAATCTCAATATTAGTTTGAACTGATAGCATTTCTTCCTTATTATAAATAATATTTTTATAATTACTTATATTTTAATGTTTTCATTATCAAAAAAGATTGTAAATTATCTACCCTAGTTTGGATAGTTTTTACCATCTTTCATTTTTGTCCCTTCAATTCTAAGGTTGACATCTATCTACCTATCTACCTCACTTTGGAAAGAACCAAAAAATTAATATGCTAAATTAATTTACTTATTATATAGACTAACAAATTTATCAAAATACATAAAGTATGTTTTTATTTGTTTTTTAGGATCAGTCACAAAAAGGGGAATTATTTTGGTATAATCCATTTCACTATCAATATTTATATTTTGATTTCTTAATACTTCTTCTTTGAAAAAACTATTAAATTTCTGCTCATAAAAACTTGCAAAATTATCTATTACTCCTAATTCCTTTGATGCGTAAATGAAGCCATTTATACAATACTTTAAATATTTTAAATTATAATAACCAATATATACACAAACTCGTCCACGTAATATTGTAATAAATTGTAAAAAATCAGTTTTAATATTTGTTTCTTTTATTTTTATTAAACTCAATTTATATGTATCTCTATCACATTTATCAAATCTTCGTACAAGAGGTGTAAAATCATAATCTGCTAAAGCTAAGGTCTTAAATTCATCAAAGCATTCAAAGAAAAAATCAAACTGTTTTTCAGGATCAGTTTCAACTAATGGAATGTAACTTTCCCAGTTTCTCGAACCAAGACAATCTATTTTTTTTGCTAAAGAATTTTCTATTTTCATTACTTTATTTTGTATAAAATAATTGAAGCAATAATCTCCAAATATAAGTAAATCGTCAAAAAAACCATTATATTTCTTAAAATAATAATATCCATCTAAATAATTTCTTAAATATAATAAATTATATTCATCAATATATTTTAAAGGTTCAGCTTTAATTTTATTAACTAATTCACAATAACTCATTATAGAATTTAATCCTTTCTAAATATTAATTTTAATAATTGCATTATTTATAAGTCCGTTTTTTAATTTAAAGTTTATGATCATACAATTACCAAGCTTCTGTTATATTAAAAAAATTATATACTTCTCCTCCTAAATCCTCATACCATTCAGCATATGGTATTCCATTTGGATGAAGATTATCAAACACTGTATCATTCACTTTAATTGCCCAATGCTTTCCATTTTTACTTATCATACCATTTTCATCAGAAATACAATACTTTCCCGATGAAGTAACTTCTATTTTTTCACCTGATATATTATTAGCTTTCATCTTTTCTTCTAATGAATTTGCATATTTATCACATTGATAATTCTGCTTATACTCATCTGGGACCTCATCAGATAACTCTTTAGTTTTTTCTACATCAGTTTTTTTCTTTTTATTATTGTTATTATTTGGATTAGGTGCTCCACTTGCTGATCCACCTATGACACTTATAGTTGACCCATTTGAAGAACTATTACCAGAACTAGATGCAAATAATAACCCTGCACCTAATGCACCACCAATTGCACCCGCAACGGATGATCCAATGCCACCACCGCCACCAGCAGGACCTAAATAAGTATTATTAGGATTAAAGTAAGTGCCATCACAAACCATCGAAAAACCTGCACATTTTTTTACAATCCCATAGTACTCTAATAATTCTTCTAATTCAAATGTTGTATCAAAACTTGTTGTTACTACTGTTTTATCATTTTCAATATTAATATAATAATTATTAATCACCTCATTCACTAATTATCCATCATTATATATCAAAAAAATAGCATTAACCACCTTATCAACTTTATCTACCATCAGCTTAAGTGATACAACAATATCATCATCTGAAGAAGTTTTCTTAAGATTAAAATCAGATTCGCAATAAATTTCTTCCATAGCTATATAGGATGAATCATTATTTTCTAGCCCATATTTTTCATTATAATAATCATAAGAATACTTTTCAGAAATAACAACATTTCTTACATAACCATTATTATCATTGATTTTAAATGATAATAATGACACAAACAAACAAATTTCACACACAATAAATAAAAATATTTTTTTCATTTTCACACCTCCATTTTATTATTATTATGTATTAAAAAACTAACCTTCGCCCAATAATACTCACTTCCCCTCATTTACAAATTCATTAATAGTACACGCAGGAATCATAAAGCTCATTCCTGGAATATATTTACCATCATCCCTAAGTCTAAACGCCATAAGACCTAACAAATTACCTTTTTTATTAAAAACTGGTCCGCCACTACAACCATCATATATTTCAATATTAGTTTGAATTGATAAAATTTCTTCTTTATTATAAATTACATTTTTATATTCACTAGTAATTATTCCTTCACCTAAAGATAAACCATATCCTTTAGCATTACCAATTGAATAAATCTTTTGCCCCAAAGAAAATTCTTCATCAATTTTATTAAAAAAAGAAGTTTTCCTATCAATTTTAATCAAAGCTAAATCATAGTCAGATGAGACATTAATAATATTTGCTTCATATTTAATGTCTGGACTATCATAATAATTTATCAAAATATTATTTTTATTTTCGACGACATGTTTATTAGTAATAATAAGACCGTCATTTGATATAATTGTTCCTGTAGCATAAATTAAATTTTTATCTTCTTGAATACTAATTTCAACTGTTTTTTCAAAATATTTTTTAAAGCCACTACCTGTGCAAGATGTAATAAATATTAAGAATATTGAAAGCATAAAGCAAACAGATATTTTTCTCATAAACTCACCCTCTTTATAAAATTAATTTCAACATATTGTCCTAATCATAAAACTTAATTTGTATTTTGTCAATATTTTTAAAAAAATATTTTTATACAAAAAAGCATACCAATATAATCATTGATATGCCTCTAAATATTAAAATTTAACTATTTCTTAAATATTCTTGCAAATAGTCCTTTTTTTTCATAAGGACTGCTTTCCTCATCAAGAACATGGTAGCCATCTTTAGTAATTGCGCCTTTAATGTCCTCAATAGAAACATTATCCTCACAAATAATTTGGCATGTTCCTTTAATATGAGATGAAGATACCTTCTTAATACCATCAAGATGTCTTACATTATCATTAATATGAGCTTCGCACATACCACATTTCATTCCATCAATCTTTAAAGTTACTTGTTTCATTATTTTACCTCGTAGCCTGCTTTAGTAATGGCATATTTTAAATCATCAACTGAAACATAATCATGATATGTTACAACTACATCCTTATTTTCTAAAGATGCAATAGCCTCATCAACGTTTTTAACGCTCTTACAAGCCTCTTCTACATGAGCCTTGCAATGACCGCACATCATTCCTTCAACATTCAATTTAATTTCCATTTTATTTTCCTCCTTTACTGTTTTATTTTCCTCATAATTAGCTTCAATACGATATGGCTTAAAGAAGTTAATTGTAAGTGCACTTAATACTACTGATACACTTGAAATACTCATTGCAAGTGAACCAATCATTGGTGTCATTTTAAATGAACCATCTGTTAGATAATACAAGAATCCAGTTGATAATACTACACAAACAAGATTATAAAAGAATGCCCAGAATAATCCTAATTTAATTGTAAAAAGAACTCTTTTACTTAGCTTAATAGCATTATTAACATCCATTAAATCATTTCTTAATAGTACAATATCAGCTGTTTCAAGGGCAATATCAGAACCAGCTCCAATTGCAATACCAAGATCAGCAGTAGCAAGTGCAGGTGCATCATTAACACCATCACCAACCATCGCTACAAGTCCCTGCTTTTTATCTTTTAATTCATTAATAATTCTTAGTTTATCCTCAGGTAAAACCTCAGAATAAACCTCACTTACTCCAACCTCAGAAGCAATCTTCTTAGCTGTATTTTTATTATCACCAGTAAGCATTACAACCTTAATATGATTTTTCTTTAGTTCCTTAATTGCACTTTTAGATGTAGGCTTTATTTCATCCTTAAGGGCAATATAGCCAATTATTTTGTTATCCTCGGCTATTGCAAGAGGTGTTTTTCCCATACTGGCAAGATCATTAAATTTATCTTTAATATTATGGTCTAACGCACCAATACGCTCCATCATTTTAAGGTTTCCTACATAATATTTATATCCCAAAATTACACCCTCAAGACCTTCTCCTTTAATAGCATTAAAAGAATCAACCCTTACTAATCTACTATACCTCTTAGCATATTCAATAATTGCACTTGCAAGAGGATGCTCTGACATATTTTCAAGTGAATATAAATACGATAGGACCTTATCATTTCCATAATTTTCAAAATCAGTTACTAATGGGGCTCCATTTGTTATGGTACCTGTTTTATCAAATACAACCGTTTTTATATTATGAGCCGCCTCAAGAATTTCGGCATTTTTAATTAAAAGTCCATTAGAAGCTCCCTTACCAGTACCAACCATAATTGCTACAGGTGTTGCAAGACCTAAAGCACAAGGACATGCAATAACTAAAACTGTAATAGCAAAGTTTAAGCTCAGTTCAAGATCCTTGCTAATTAGCATATTTATACCAAAGGTTAAAAGAGCAATTACTATTATTATAGGTACAAACACTCCAGATATTTTATCCGCAAGCTTAGAAATAGGTGCCTTAGAATTAGATGCTTCATCTACAAGCTTAATAATATTTGCAATTGAAGTATCATCACCAACGCTTAAAGCCTTAATCTTAATATAACCACTTTTAATTATACAAGATGAATATACCTTAGCGCCATTTTCCTTTAATACTGGCATTGATTCACCGGTAATATTAGCCTCATCAATGGACGCACTACCTTCAATTATAATACCATCACAGGCAATTAAATCTCCTGCCTTGGCAATAATTATATCATCAACTTTAAGTTCAGAAGCATTTTTTAAAACTTCATTTCCATTTTCAAGTACTAATGCTGTTTTAGGAGCTAAATCCATTAAGTGCTCAATAGCTTTCGTTGTCTTCTTTTTACTTAAGCCCTCTAAATATTTTCCTAAAGAAACAAGGGTTAAAATCATAACAGCTGCTTCAAAATATAAATACATATGATATTCCTTATGTCCTAAGGAAATCATAAATAAGGAATAAATACCATAAATAATAGATGCACTAGCCCCAAGAGCTATTAAAGAATCCATATTAGGGCTTCTTTTAATTAATCTTTTATAACCATTTATAAAGTAATCCTTATAAATGTATACGACCGGAATAACTAAAATAAATTGAATAAGTGAAAATCCCATCGGATTAGTATGCATATTAAATGCCGGTGGTGCAGGCCAACCCCACATCATATGTCCCATTGAAAAATACATTATTATAAACATATCAACAAGTGCGAAAATAAGCTTTTGAAGTTTATAATCCTTTTCTTCTTTTTTTACATCCTTCCTACAAGAAGGAATTGCCTTATACCCCGCATTATCAACAGATTTTATAATATCGTTATCATTTAACTTAGATTCGTCACAATCTAGCTCAAGCGTATTTTTAAGTAAATTTACATTAACATTACTAGCCCCATCAAGCTTTGAAACCGCATTAAACACGTGAGCCTGACAAGATGCACAAGTCATACCTTTAATATCAAATTTCTTTTTCATTATTGAAACCTCTTAAATAAATCAATTATCTCATCGATAGCTTCTTCATTACCATTTTTTATACTTTCAACTACACAAGAATGCATATGTTCTTCCAAAATCGAATTAGCAAGTGATTTGATTGATTTATCAACCGCAGATAATTGAATTAAAACATCATCACAATATCTATCATCTTCAATCATTTTCATAATACCATTAAGCTGACCAATCATTCTTTTCATTCGATTAATAAGCTTTTTTTTAGCATCATCATCACGAGGCTTAAGCTTATGGCGTTCTTCTTCATTAAATACCTTATATTTTCCGCTTTCTTCAATTTTAGCTTTTATTAAATCTAAATTTATATCCTCACCCTCGATTGTAGCTTCATTTAATGATACTTCTACACTCTTTACATTAGGAAATGATTCTATCAAATCAGTTATATGTTTTCTACAATTGGCACATTTCATACCATCAATTAATATTTTATAAGTCATAAAAATACCTCCTGCCCGTATTTCAGCTCCATTATATACCTACTAGGGGTATGTGTCAAGAAATAATAATAGATTTTTTTTGACATTATTTTAGATAAATGCTAGAATTCGATATAGGTGATAAAATGCAAAACGATGAGCTTGAAAAGCAAAGGCTTGCTAAAGAGAAAAAAAGACGCTTAATTATCCAAATAATTTTGATTACTATTGTCCTTCTAGTTGCAATTGTAGGCACAATTTTACTTTTTCCTATTTTTATTAAAATTCAAAATGATGAAGTTTATCGTAATCAAGTAATTAATTATTTAAATGGTTGGGGTTCATGGAGCTGGATTGCAATAATTGGTATTCAAATTTTACAAACAATTTTATGTGTTATTCCTGCAGGACCGATTGTAATCATAACTGGTGTACTATATTCTCCTCTTAAGGCTGCTATTATAACAGTTGTTGGGCAAACACTAGGAGCACTTGTAGTTATTGGTCTTGTAAAGCTTTTTGGGCATGGTTTTCTTACTCTTTTTATTGATCCTAAGCAAACAGAAAAATTTACAATATTAAAAGATAGAAAACGATGCTGTGTACTTATGTTTTCCTACCTTTTAATTCCCGTTTTACCAAAAGACCCAATTGCTTTCGTTGTACCGTTTACAGAAGTTAAAGTGAAAGATTTCATAATCATTAATATCATTGCTCGTCTTCCTATGACCCTTGTATCGGTTTATTTTGGCTCTAACATTTTAGGTGGAAGCTTATCTTTAGGCTTCTATATTGGCTGTGGCATTGCCATAATTGCGATTATATGCTTTATATTCAATAAACAAATAACTGAATTTATTGATAAAATAACCTCTCCTAAAAAAGCCGAGACAACTGATAAAAAATAAAGAACTTCGCTTGAAGTTCTTTTATCTTGCCTTTATTTTTTCCATATCAGTAGGAAGCTTAGAGGTTAATTCGATTTTCTTTTTTGTTACGGGATTTATAAATGAAACATAGTAAGAATGAAGAGCAACCCTTTTTATATATTTTATATTTCCACCATATAACATATCTCCTAAAAGAGGATGTCCAATTGAGGTCATGTGAACTCTAATTTGATGGGTTCTTCCCGTTTTAAGGGTTAGCCTTACTAGGCTTTTATTCTTATATTGACCAATTGGATGGCATATCGTAATAGCCTTTTTTCCTGTTTTAGATATTAAATATTTTTGACTATTATGCCTATTTCTGCCAATTGGTTTATTAATTATTATATCATTAGAGATAATTCCTTCAACGAATGCTAAATAATCACGTCTAAGGCTGTGATTTTCAAGCTCGGAAGACAAAGCTGACATAGTCAAAGGGTCTTTAGCAAAGATTATTATTCCCGTTGTTTCATAATCAAGCCTATGAATATATCTAACCGGCATATCAAGACCTTTTCTCACATAATAGGCCGCCACCATATTGGCAAGCGTATTTTCGGTATTTTTATTACCATCACTATGAATATGACAATAACATGGCTTATTAATGATTAATAGATTATCATCCTCATATAATATGTCAATTCTAACATTTAAAGGCTTAATATCTAAGCCTTTTTGATCATCTATTGTTAAAACATCATCTAGTTCAAGTCCACTTGTCATATCACATGGTAAATCATTTATCCAAATATGATTTTTTAAAGCCTTAAGTTTTTCGTTTCCTAAATAAAACGATTTAAAAAAGTCTAAAACAGTTGGTTTATAATTATCAATTGTGATTTTATAATTATATTTCATATTACTTTTTTAATAAATCAATGGCCTTGCCTGCACCAATTCTTAACATTGTAAGATATGTTGTATCACTGTCTAAAATTGAATCATAGGTATTTACACCAAATACTTCACTCTTTAAATGCTTTTTAGTAGCTAAATTAATTTCAGATTGATATTTATCACTTAGACCAGTTATTACAACTAAGGTCTTTTTTTCTTCATTTTTTAACTTAAGTAAAATACTCTTTAGAGTATCATCATCACGATAATTTCTTGAAATAAAGATCAAATCATAATTAAGCTCTTCCTTAGTTAAGGCAGAAAGTGGAAGTCTAATCGCATCTTTAATATGAAGACGATTTGAAATAATACTATGAGGTCTAAAGCCCCATTTAACATTTTCAAGAATGGTTACATCAAGCTCCTTACCAAGTGAATCTAAAGCATTTGAGCAGCCTACTAAATCAGCACCTGCTGTAGGGCCTACAAATAATACATTTTTTATATTTTCACGTTTTAAAATCATAGTAAAGATTGTTTTTGTATCTAGAGCAGCCTTCAAATAAAAGCGAGTTAAATATTCTAAAGCACCTTTATCAGACTCTGTTTTAATTTGGGTTAAATCCTGATATTGGTTTAGTCGAATATTTGATTTTTTCGCTTCTTCAAGGAATAAATGATATGAATCAATTTCACTTACGCCTTTGTCTGCTGTATCAATGTATTCTCTATCAAAATATAGGCTTATCTTTTGAGGCTCAAGAATATTTATTTTTAAATCAAGTAAACGCTCAAGAGCCATTAAAAGCTTAGGACTTTGTGGCTTTACATCAAAGGCATTATCCTTATATTCAATTTTGAAAGAATTTTCGCCTGTTTTATAATATTCAATATAACCCTTTTTCGTTTTTCCTACTGCTGTTTTAGAATCATTTGAAACAGCCTCAAAATAACGATTTACCGCACCGTCATTTACAATTTTAGAAGGATATTCTAGTACATCATGCGATAGAATATATTCTCCTTCATTATTATATAAAGCATAATTTGAGCGATTAAAGGCTTCATATTTGGCCTCAGTAATATAAAGCTTAAAGGCATGCTTTAAAATATCAATAATATGTGTATCAATTAGACTAGCTTCAGTTGCATTTTCTGTTAGAGCATATTCATTATTACCTAAATCTTTGCAATAACGATCATTAACTTTGAAAATAAGTTTAGAACCAGAATCCCCTTTTTTTAATTTATAGCATATATCTCTTAAAACACCCGCACGATTAGCGTCATTAATTAGGCGCCACTCAACGCTTGGCTTAAAATTATAATCAACTTTTAAAACACCATCATTATATGCAAGGGAAAAGCTATTTTCACCACCAAAGCCATATCTTCCTTTTGATTCAAAACAATTAAAATGAGAAAAAGCAACCTGCTTCTTTTTCATTGTTGTATCAATATAGCCGTTTGCGATAAGTAAATTACGACATTCCTTTTTAGATACTCTAAAGGCATTTTTAAAATCATCAACCAAAATGTAATTACCATTTTCACGACCAACATATAAAGGATAACGCATATTTAAAAGCATTACATATACATCATCATCAACATGTCTAAACCAACCATCAAAATAATCCTTATAGCCTTTATCTTCCATAAGAGTTAAACCTGAATCAACATATTCAAGATCAAGATTTTCGTTAAAATAATTAGTATTTTCTAAAATTGACATTAATATTTCCTTAGAAAGTGTACTTGCAAATGCTGCATTTTCGGTCATATCAAGTTTCACCTTAAGCATATAATCATTAAAATTTAAATATTTATAATGTTCATCAGAAACTGTAACAGCATAATATAGACGACCAAAATTAGCAATTTTCCTTTCGTTTTCTTGCATAATGTAAGTATCTTCTAAAATCATTTTATATTCATAGGTTGGATCATACTCTAAATATTCATCATTTTCAATAAGTCCTGTAATTACTCTTTTATTCTTCTCATCCATTTGATATAAAAAACATTTAATCATACTATCGCTCCAATCAATAAGTCAATTTATTATACAATAATTCGTCAAAATAATAAAGAAAAAAATTGACCTATTTTAAAGTCAATTATTTCTCTTATAAATTTCGTAACATCCAACACCAATAGCATCAGGGCCAGTATGGCAGCTTATCAAATTTGATAAATAGTCAATATGATTAAATTTAAGCTTAGGTAGTTTTTTTAAAATCATTGCCTCAACCTCATGGGCACCTTCAATATCATCAGAATGTGCAATACCAAAACCTAAGCGTCCTTCCTCATATTGAGTTTTAAATCTTGTCGTAATATCATTAATTAAAGCATTTACCAAAGTCTTTTTAGCTACTCCTGTTGAAATAACCTTTTTATAGGCATCAAGACGACCGCCTTGAATTTGAAGAACAGGCTTAATTCTTAAAAGTTCACCTAACGCTGCTGCACTTGGTGTTACTCTTCCACCTTTTTTTAAAAACTTTAAGGTGTCAACCATTATATAAATACTACTATTAAGACCAGTATTTTCAATAAAATCACAAATTTCTTTAGGACTATACCCATCCTCAATCATTGATAAAGCACTATCAATAGCGCCTCTTTGTGTTACAGAAACTCGATGATGATCAGGAACAAATACCTTTCCCTGGTATTCATCTAAAGCTAACGCATAAGTTTGTTTATAAGAAGCTGATAAGCCTGAAGAAAGAGCAATGTGAATAATTGCATCATATTCCTTTAAAATATTATCCCAAAGTTCTTTAACGTTATATAATGATGGTTGACTAGTCTGAAAACTAGCTTCTTTATTTCTCATAATATCAAAGAATGTTCTTTTATCAATATTTACACCTTCAAAATATTCACAACCATCAATTCTAAAGGGCATTCCAATTACAAATAAATTACCTATATCACTTTTTTCAATTCCTGAGCCCGAATCAGTTACAACAGCTATTTTCATAATATCCTCCAAATTTTATCAATAAATATGTTTTCTTTTGATTATCAAAAGAAATAGATTAAAGTAAGAGCTATTTAGATAGCTCCATCATTTTATCTAAAGCTTTTAAAGCTTCTTTACTAACTTTTTCATCCACAAATATTTCATTTTCCTCATTATTTAAAACATTATAGACATCTTCAAGTTTTGTATATTTCATATTAACACAAGAAAGCGTATTTTGTGCAAGAATAAATTTTTTATTTGGTGAATCCTTCTTCATTTGATGAAGGACACCCTTTTCTGTAGCTACGATAAATGTATTACATGAATCATTCTTGGCATACGTAATTAATTGCTTAGTAGATCCAATATAATCCGCGTACTCTAAAAGCTCAGGTTGACATTCAGGATGAGCAATAAGCTTCGCTCCGTCATCCTTCTTTTTAAGTTCAACAATTTTTTTGACATCTAAAAAATGATGAATAGGACAGCATCCTGGCCATACATCAAAGGTTTTGCCACTTAGCTTCATAGCATATTTTCCCAAATTTTGATCAGGACAATATAAAATATCATCACCATTTTTCAAATAATAATCAATAATCTTTAAAGCATTGGTTGAGGTACAAATACAATCACTTAAAGCCTTAACAGCCGCTGTTGAATTAACATACGTTATTATTTTAGTATTTGGATGTTCATCCTTATACTTTTTTAAAGCATCAGGATTAATCATATTAGCCATTTTACAGCCTGCCTTCATAACAGGAAGCAATACATGCTTATTTGGATTTAATATTTTTGCTGTTTCTGCCATAAAATGAACTCCACAAAAAACAATAATATCCGCATCGGTTTTCATTGCCACTTGGCTTAAATACAATGAATCACCAAGATAATCAGCGATATCCTGAATCTCATCATTTTGATAATAATGGCATAAAATAACCGCATTTTTTTCTTTTTTTAATCTTTTTATTTCACTTACATAATCAATCATACATAAACCTCTAAATTGCTTACATTATATACCAAGATTAATCCAAATACAATCTTAATTTTGACTTCTATTTATTTGGTATAAAGCTTTATTAATAAAACTATCAAGAATTTCTAATGCTTTAGTAGCCTCTTCTTCAACAATATATTCACCATGAGCTGGTTTATTTCTAAAATTATTAATATTTTCAGGAACTATATAAGAAATATATTCATCAAGATTATCCTTAAAATAATTCTTTATTCTTGAAGACATTTCACCATCATTATACTTACTATTTTTAAGAAGAACATAAATTTTACCAATTTCTAGATAATCTAAATTGAATTTTTCTCTTTTATAAATTTCTTTTAAATCATCAGGCAATATATCATAAATTTCTTCGCTTGTAAGGTCGTTAAATATATGGGTTAAAATATCTTTTGAGGTTATTTCAATTATTTTAAAGCATTGAAGAGAAATGATACCATAATCAAACATTCCTGATTCACTAATCGAATCATAAAGTGATGGCAAAGTAAAATACATTGATTTAGCTTTTTTAGGAAGCTGAGTTAAAGCAATTATTTTTTTTAGTTTCAATCTTGCCTCACTAAAAAAAGGCATTTCACTACATCTAGCTAAATAATCATTTGTATAATATTGTCCAATCATTACAGGAAGCTCAATTTGTTTAAACTTCATTACCGCTAGAGCCACATAAAAGCTTTGATTTAATGGTAAATGCTTAAGAATAGGAAGTGTAAGCTTCATTATTTTGGTAATTAAAGTTATATCAGCGTACTTAATTAAAACGTCTAAGATATCTGATAATTCTTCAAGCTTCAAAGAACCTTTAAAACTATAAATTCCATTTGAAAGAGTAAATAATGGTTTACTATCATAAGCATTAGCAATTTCAATTCTTTTTTGAAGCTTATAAGGATATAAATACTCATCCGCTTTATATTCCGTTGCATAGCTATACATATTATATAAACTCATGGCCTCGAAAGCACCTGCAAGTGGCAAATGTTTATTTTCTCTTAAAGCATTTTCTGCAAAAGTATCTAAATCCTTTTTATTTTTTTGTTTTAGGATCTCCTTCAAAATTTCTTCCATTTGTACCACCCTTTACTTCTTCAAGATAGGAAATTAAATCAGCTACATATTCACGCTGTAAAATAACATCTCTATCATCCTCTAAATATTCCTTTAAATATGATAGACCAACCTCTAAAGCAAGCTCATTAATTTTTTTTACCTCTTCATCCGTTGCAATCTCATCTCGTTTAAAGAATGATTTAAACCACTCAGGGTTACTCGCTCTTTTAAAGCCCTCATCATATGTTAAAATCATTTTAATCCTCCATCATTATTGTAATATTAGCTACATCACCAATACTATTTACCTTCATCTTAAAATTAACCTTTGAATTATCTACATATTTAAATTCTGTCCATGCATCTATACCAAACTGAAGTGATTTTTCAGTATATAAAAAATCGGCATTAGCTAAGCGATTACTTGTAATCGAATATAAATTATCATTTATTTTAGCCCCTAATAGTTGAAGCATTTTAGTAAACATACTAGAATTACTATACTTAAATCCTGATTGATAATACTCATCATCAGTCATAATCGGGCTATGATTAGAATCAAAATTTATTGTCGCATTAGCATAATATACTCTTATACCATTTACACTTTGATTCAAATCACCTAAAAACAAGCCTTGGTCTTTATTTAACCCTTCATTTGTGAAATAATCAATTAAAATATATTCATCATAAATTGTTGATACCTCATGATTAGCTATAAGTAAAACATTACCACTTCCATCCTCTTTAGAAAAAGGATTAAGTGAATAATCACCTGATTTTGTAACAATATTAGGCTTAACCCACCCCAAAAGAATTTTTGATAAAGATGAATGATCTCCTAAATTACCATCCATCATATCTGCTCCGTAAACTCTCCCAATTGTATTAGGATTATATGAATAATAATCATCTAGACCTAAAAGATGACCCGTTTCATGAATATAAGTTGATGAATCCACGTAGTACTTCTCATCATTATTCATAAAGCTCGTAGACGCGAAGCTAACCGCAAACGTCTTCTTTCCATCATATTCCTTTTTACTATCCATAAGTGATGTATAAGCCCACCAAAAATCTGAATTCCTACTAGCCTCTTTATTATACAAAAGCCAAACTCCATCAATATAGCCATCATTATCACTATCATATGAAGAATAATCAACTTTATCGTTATAATAGCTTAAGGCTTCAGCAAGTAAAATATCAACACCTGTTTCTTGTTTCTTAGAATATGATTCATAATACGAAAAATCATAATTAGGGGTATACCAATCTAAGACTTTAAAGCTTAAATTTAAAAGATGATTACTTGATTTAAGATAGTATGATGATACACTTTCATACTTAATATCATCGCTACTTCCATTAAATGCATTATTAATATTATCACTAATACTATACGACTTATTTTTAGATATAAAATTAATTGGAATAACTAGACATTTAACATTTCCCTTAGATGGCATAGCATGCGTTACTAAAGGCCCATTAGTATGAAGTGAATCGGTTTCTAAATTATAACTATACTCTTCTTTTTTATCCGTGTTAAAAAAACCTAAATTACATGCACTAAGTGAAAAAACAAGAAATATTAAAAGTAAAAGCTTACGCATTAAATCACTTCCCTTAAGAATTATTTAATTCTTCATAATTAAGTCTACTTTGGGTCAAATATTCCTTAAGCTTGGGATAAGCTGATTTATATATCATAAAGGAATATGTTACATTTTCATTATAAATAATGCTAACATAAATATCTGGTGAATAGCTAAAATCAAGACTTACCAAGGCTAGACCTTCATGCTTAAGAGTTACATTTTCTCTTCCTTTAAGGATAAATTTATTAAAGTCAAGTGTTACTGTTTTATACTTAGGCTTAGACGTTACTAGTAGCCAAATAAAATATGCTAGAGCATAAATTATTAAATAGCCTAAGGTTATAAAGAAGGCCTGATCTACAATTTGGGGCAATAAACTTTGGAAGGAAAAAAATAATATTAGAAGAATAATAAGGCCTAATGCTCCAAATAGTAAAGCTTTTTTAGAGGTTTTTTTAATTTTAATCACTAAAGCATCATTAATTAACTCTAATACAATCATATAATTTTCTTTTCCTTTAAAATCTTAAATGCTATATATAATATATTAATCATTGAAGCAATAAATAAAACAGTTCCGATTGCGATTAATATTATATCCTTAGTTTGAGCAATATCTCCTTCGCCCTTTAAGCCTCGCATTGCAAGGACAATAAAAAGGGAAGCAATTACAAGCAGCAGACCACTTACAATTACATGAATATATAATTTCTTTTGTTCCATTATGTCACTCCTTTTTTTAATTATAGTATATTTTACTTCAAAGATGCAATTAGTATATTAGATAAATAGTAATAATATATTAAAAAAGCACCATTTCCTGGAAGATAAGCCTTAAGATCATCTCTTGGTGAGGTATTATAACCATTATATAAATACTGATTATTTATTGTATTCAGCTGTGTTACTTCAATTGACTTTTCAATTTCACCACAATTTAATAAACTTAATCCTAAAAAAGGGAAATCCCATCCCCAATAGGAAGATAAATCCATATTTTTTAGAATATAGTCTATCGTTTTTACCATTTTTTCTTTATCAACAATCTTTGATTTAAAAAAGCTCATTAAAAAGCCTTCAGTAGGATGATCTTTATATAAATCATATTTGTCAATTACACCATAGGTTTTAAGATAAATACCATCATCTTCTTTAGGTGTAATTATTTTAGATGTTATATCTAGGTAGTCATATCTTTGATGTCCATAAAGCACAGTATCTATCTTAGGCTGTCTTTCTAAAGTATACCGCCAATATTCAAGTTCAAAGCTAGGATTTTGACATCTATCTAAAGGAATTGACTCACAAGCCTCAAGTAAAGGATCAAGCATTTGATATTTTGAGTCCTTTAAGGTTAAAAAAGAAATCATAAAATCAATTGTACCACTAATTAATGGCTCGTATTTTTTAATAATATTTTCCTTATTATATAAATAATATATTTCTTGAAGCATGAATAAAATATGTGGTGCCTGCCAAATTAGAAGTGGTCCAATATTTGAGGGAGAATCTTCTCCGTCTGGTCCTGTCATTTTTGGAAATCTAAGACCCTTATAACCATTTAATGATGCTCTTTTTAAAGATGATGGCATTATACTTAAATAATAATCAAAGCTTTTTACTAAATCACCTACATGATTATTATAAATATTCCATAAGCTATGTATAAGATGCATTTCTAAATGAAATTTTGAATTCCAACAATTATAAGTTAAACCCGATTCTTGAGGAGGATAAATACCCGTTGAATTTACATGAAGCAAGTACTTTGATAATACCATTTTTTTTACTAATTCTTCATTATCAATAATAATACCATTATCACACTTCCAAAATTCATCTAAAAGCTTTCCTTCTTTTATTTCATCAAGTGCTAAAGAAAAGGATACATTATTATCATCAAAAATAAGAGTATTTTCTACAATTTGATATTTTGATGATGATTTTAGTTTAAAGCTTAAACTATTTTTATCATCATATAAAAGTGTCATCCTATCTTCTTTTACTAAAACATTAGGTAATATATCTAGACGGTAGCCGTTCTTAGTATAAGAAGGATAATTAAATTTTAAAGCTAAATTTAAATTATCACTTTGAAGCTTAAAATTAAATTCATCATGATCTTGATAAATAAAGGATATTGTTTTATTAATTTTTTCCTTGTAATTAAAGCTTGATGTCACAATTCCTTTATAAAGGTCAAGCTCTTGTTTTACATCTTTTATATTATTTATGTCAATTAGTTTATCATTATCGTATAAGAGTATTTGCATAAAGCTATACTTAAATGGATACTGACGATTAATCTGATAATTTGGATCATTATCCAAATTAAAAAGCATATAAGCCTTACCATCAACATAGGACGGCTTAATATCTTTTTTATCTTTATAAAACCAATTTTTATTTGACATTGTACTTAAAGGAATATCCTTATAAATTTCATATAAACTTTGGGTCCCCGTTTGATCAAGCGTGATAGCAAAATCACCATTACCAATAGTAACAGGATTTTTTGAATCAATATGGTTAAATTTTAAGTTATATTTTATAATATCACTTTTTTTCACGAGACTTCAACTCCTTTTTACGCCTTAAAGCTTCTTCTTTAACATTCATTCCATAGCCTGAAGGAATTCCTAATGAATGAAAAAATTTAACATATGGCTCTTGATTACGTAAAAAAATTGTTTTCTTTCCTTTAATCGTATAAATAACTAAACCATCTGCATCATAATTAGGCTTATTTCTTTTAGAGTTTTTAGCAACTAAACCATAAACCCAATAAATATCATTATATTTAATCTTCTTAGTTCGTGTTCCTTCAAGAATTAAAGCATAGCTTGAGGCTAAAAAAATATTTGATTTTTTTTGATTTAGGGGTTTGTTTTTTGATGGAACATATTCTAACTTTCTTTCATCAGGATGCTTATTGTAGTAATTTGTAATATAATTTCCACTTTGAACAAGCATTTTTCTTTTCTTTCTTGCCATATAGAAGAAAAACATAAATAAAGTTATTAAAATAAGAAAGATAATAACAAACCAAATCTCTAAGCTATTACTTAAAATCATTTTCTTCCTCCTTCAAAGCTTGAATTTCTTCTTTACGCTTTAAAACATCTTTAGAAAATCCAAAGCCTCTTACCTCTGAGGCTTTAGTCATAAAAGTAAATGCATTAGGATCAATCTGGTCTAATAAACCTCTAAGCATAACATATTCCTTAGCCAAGCATACACAAATAAGCATTTGACCTTCAATGTGATAGTAGCCACCTTCACAATTTATTATTGTACAGCCTCGATGTAAAAGACTGGTGATCATATTTCTTACCTCTTCTGTTTTATCACTCTTAATAAAGACAGCTCTTTTTCCAACACCTCCAAAAACAACGGTGTCTAAGATAAAACCAACTAAAACCATAAATACAACCGCCATTAATCCTTTTTCAAGACCTGTTACAATCATTCCGGCAATAATTATTAAACCATTTATTACGGAATTTGAAATTGAATAAGGAAGATGTAAACATTTAAATGCAATTGATCCAATTACATCAAGACCACCAGTAGATCCATTGGCTCTAAGTGACATTCCTTGACCAACACCCATAATTACCGCTCCAAAGCAAACAATAAGCCAAGATTCAAGTCCAGCAAGGGTATCATATAAGCCAGTGGCTTTTATAATAAATTCAGCAAGTGCTACAAATGTTGGTAGCATTAACGTTGCATATAAGGTTTTCAAAAAATAATTTTTGCCCAATATAGGTAAAGATATTACAAGTAAACTTATATTTATTATATATAAAAAAACAACATTAGAAATTTTTGGTATTAGTTGTTCAAGCAAAATCGAAAGTCCCGAAGCTCCACCAGTTATAAAGCCTGTTGGCCAAAAGAAACAAGAAATACCGATAGAACATATAACAAGTCCCAAATTAATTTCTAAAAATTTAAATACTTCATCACGTTTCATAATTACCTCATTAAATTCAAGTCATTTATTTTATATTGATAGTATTCTCCATACGTTTTAGCGTAATTTTTTAAAGATACATCAACATTTTTAGCAAAATAATCATTATAAAATACTTGATCAATATGCTTAATTTTATTAACAAGACGTGTTGTTTTGGAAGTTAAATCATAAATATCAATATCACGTTGATATTTAAAATGATTTAAACTTGTATAAATAGCATTTTCTGTCATAAAAAAGTTGTATGCTCGTGAATATAAAACACTTTCTTCTAAAGAAAAAATACTATTACCATACAACATATTGCCATAGGTATTAATACCAAGTACATCATATATAGAAGGCACAATATCTGAAGTACAGCTATATTTATCAATTACCTGACCTTTAAGATGAGGAACTCGCATTATACAAGGAACATTATATAAGAAAGGATAATTATAGCTTTGATCACGAAAATTTTCGGGAATTTTTTTTACATAGTTTGATAATCCCTGATAATAACAGTTATGATCTCCAAATAAAGTTATAACGGTATTATCAAGCAAGTTTCTGTTTTCAAGCTCTTCATATAAAGTACCTATCATTTTGTCAACCTCAAGAGTAGTGGCCACATATGTTATAAATGAATTATCTAAATCACTTAAATCCTTAGTACTATCAATCTTAAGTCCATACTCACTAAGCTTTTCATAATATGGTTTTAGACTCTTACGATACGAATACTGGCCATGACCTGTAATTGTAATAATATATGAATAAAATCTTTTATCAGTAGGCATTATTTCGTCACTAAATGAACTAATTAATTCACTATCAAGATTTCTTTCGCCTTCACTCATCCAATCAGTAAAATTTTTCTTTTTTAAAAGTTCATTATAAGCATAATAATTATCAAAACCTACCGTTTTTTCATATACTACTCGATTATAAAAACTATTTGTACCATTATGAAAAATATTACAGGTTATATCCTTGTCTAAGGCTTTTAAAGTATTAGCCATCGACATTGACATAGTATTTTGATAAAAATCATAGTTCGTTATTGCAGAAGTCGGATAAACACCAAGATAAGAGTAATTTTCTGAAATATCCGTTTTTTCCTTTGAATGGAAATTGCTAAATACCGTTGATTCTTCCATCAAACGATATAAATTGGGAAATAACTCCCGTGATAATTCTTCTTGTGTTTTTCCCTTCATAGATGGATCCTTAAACTTTAAGCCATTTGGAAAAGCCTCTTCTGATGCAACAAAGCTCATCCATTCAAATGACTCACAAAGAATAGTAATAACATTATATTTTTTAGCATAGTTTTCTTTAAAATTACTCATTTTAATTTGATTATCATCATATAAAAAGCTAGTAAGCTCAAGCTCATTCATTTCTTTATCATTTTGTTTAGTTTTAGATTCATACATTTGACTTAAAAAATTCGATGTAATTCCCATTTTTTTATAGCTATTATCCGTATTAGAATAAAGCATTTCGTCATAAAAATTACGGTAGCTAACCTGGGTTGAAACAGAAAAATAAAGTAATATTCCCGCCATTATTATTATCCCAAATTTTAAAACTCTATTACGGTTAAATTTATATAATCTTTTTTCATATACTCTTAGATATCTTCCTCCAAAAATAATAAAAGCACTAATTATAATCGCCACAACAAAAAAATACGTAACATTAATTGGTACCGATTCTAAAATACCAAAAGCATCATTTTTAAGCTCAAGCATAGTATAATCAAAAATTTGACCTGTCATTTCATAAACAACAATAAAAATCAAATCAACAACAGCATAAATGCTTAAAATTACAATTGAAACAATATACCGAGCCAATTGCGTTCTTAAGGCATATAAAAAACTTATAACTAAAATTATTTGTGAAAACAAAATCCAAGGCTTTTGAATATAAAAAGCACTAGATGTAATTGCAACTGATACTAGTTCAAATAATAAAATTGCTAAAGCCGTAAAAAGAATTATCCAATTTTGTCTAAAAAATTCTTTAATTAAATTTTTCATATAAAATTTAGCCTCCTATAGCAATCTAATAAACATCATAATTGTTAAACAAATAGTCTTATTATTATATGATAATTTATATATATATCCATAAAGAATATGAAAAAGCATAAATAAAACATCAATAAAGGCTTTTTTAGGCGTAATAATAAACTCAAATAAACCAATTGTTAACATAGATATTATTCCACCTGCAGGTAAATACTTTAACATCTTTGCACTTAAAGCATTTTTTAATAATTCTTCTGTGTATCGTATTATTAAAAAAGAAATGAGCATTCTTACAACACCGGCCACAATTTTAGCAAGATTATTATATAAATAAATCATACCGATATTTTCACCCAAATCAACTACTAATTTTAATCTAAAGCCTAAAATAGCAGTGACAATAAAAATAGTTAGAATTGTTATTCCATATAAAATACCAATTCTTTTAGTTGACATATCCTTAATTTTAGTATATTCAATTTTTGAGAAATGCTTATTTGCGTAATTTGTAGAAACAAAAAAGATAAGAAAATAAATGATAATTCTTAAAGCATCAATTATCATAGGTGTTAAATAGCCATAATATATTCTATCAAATAAAGGCTTTGTAAATCTTAAAAATTCAGCAAGAATTGTACATAAAAAAACAATACATAAAAAGATTATAAGCTTAACTTTATAATTATTAAATATGTCTTTTTTCATATAAGCCTCCATTTTTCATTTACATCAATGATAGCATTTATACAAGTTTTTTTCAATGTTTAGGTAGTAAAATTTATAAATATTTATTGCTTATAATTTATTAAAAAATAATCGAGAAGCCATTCACTTCTCGAATTTTATTATTATCTTGCAAGCCAACCGCCATCAACAGCAATTGTAAATCCATTTATATAATCAGAGGCTGCAGAGGCTAAGAAAATTGCGGCACCAGCAATATCCTCAGGACGTCCCCAACGGCCTTGAGGAATACGCTCTAATATGGCATCATTACGCTTTGAATCACTTCTGATTTGTTCAGTATTATTAGTCTCCATATAACCTGGAGCTATACCATTAACATTAATTCCCTTACTAGCCCATTCATTACATAATGATCTAGTAAAACCAATTACTGCACTCTTAGAAGCGCAATAAGCAGGAACTCTTATACCACCCTGATATGAAAGCATTGATGCAATGTTAATAATTTTACCTTTTTTATTTTGGGCAAAAACAACCTTCGCAAATGCTTGGGATAAGAAAAAAACTACTTTTTGATTAACATTTATTACACTATCCCAGTCCTCTTCTGTTACGTCAACTGCATCAGCTCTTTTAATAATACCAGCATTATTAACCAAAATATCTACTGTACCATATAAATCAATAGCAGTTTTAATTATATTATCAATTGGTGTAGTTGAAGATAAATCGGCAGTGCATTCATTAAATATACCACCAATCGCATCTATTTTCGCCTTAGTTTCGGCACAGCTTCTTCTTGCAACACCTAAAACCTTAGCTCCGGCTTTGGCATATGCAACACATATTGCTTGTCCTAGGCCTGTATTAGCTCCAGTTACAATCGCAACCTTATCTTTAATATCAAACATCATTTTTTACCTCACTAATTTATAAAATTGATAGGGAATAGTCCCAAAGGGCTTAGCTGTATCATTAAGTAAGCCTTTTAAAGATTTAACAAGATCATCTACTAAAAAGGGCTCATTATAAAGTTCATCAGCTAATTCATCGCCATTTAAGCCTAATTCAGTTAAAGCTGTTATGGCTTTATTAAATGGTTTAGAGTAGGATTCATTTTCCATAAAACAAGACTCATAATCTTCACTACTTTTTAAATATGCTGCAAATTCTTCAATAGGCTTTATTTTATAGCTAACATATTTAATAATCTTAATTCGATTTACCATTCTTATAATAGGTCTTATTCCCATACAAAGTAGCACAAAAAAGATAATCGCAAGAGGAATAAAGGCTACACTTAAATAATTATCTAAATATGCACAAAAGAAAATACCTAGTGTCATTCCTATTAAGCTTAAAATGAATGGTAGACATGCAAGTGATAATTTAAATTTACTATACTTCATATAGTTTATTCCTCTAATTTATAAGGAGCTAAGCCTATATTTTTATTAATTTTCTTTAAAAATGAACTTAAAACTTTTATCATAGAATCTATATCATATTTAGATGCAACCTCAACAGGAGAATGCATATATCTTAAGGGAATAGAAAATAAAACAATTGGTGTATCAATATTTGTTTTTAAAATGGTATCACCATCAGTACCGGTTCTTCCTTGCCATACCTCATATTGAAGTGGTTCATTAAGCTCTTTTGCTGTTTCAACTAGCATTTCATTTAACTTTCTATTAATAACAGAGCCTCTACAAATAACGCCACCCTTACCAAGTGCTACATCATTTTCAATATTTGCATTAGGGTAGTCTCCTGAAAATGTCACATCTACAACAATACATAAATCAGGCTTCATCATCATTGCACTACTATAGGCACCACGACCGGTTGTTTCTTCACCAGTTGAGGTTGTAACTAATATTTGGGCATTTGTATCTTTGTAGGCTTTTTTGGCAGCTTCATGAATAATATAATCACCAAGTCTATCATCAAAGGCTCTTGCACAAATCATATTATTTTGAAGCTCTAAATAATTCTCATTATGAATAACAAAGCTTCCAAGCTCGATATTTGACTTAGCCTCTAAAGAGTCCTTAAAGCCTAAGTCAACAAATAAATCACTTACCTCAAGTTTCTCTTTTTTTAGCATATCGCTATTATAGCCCATTACACCATAATATTTTTTATCATTTGATATTATAACTACTCTTTGTCCAACATAAAGCTTCGTTCTAATACCGCCATTAGAATCAACCTTTAAGGTACCATCCTCGTTATAACCATTTACAACTAAGCTTATTTCATCAGCGTGAGCAATAAGCATTACCTTATAATCATTATTCTCATTATAGATAGCCGTCATTGCGCCTCTATTATCAACTACAAAATGGTTATCACTAGTCTTATAATTTTTATATAATACTTTTTGGACACTATCCTCACAGCCAGATGGAGAATAGGCCTCAACTAATTCACGTAATATTTTATAACTCATAATTACCTCTTAAATTTAGAAAACATTGTCATTGTTAAAATAAGTAATACTACACATAGTATTAGTGGAATATAAAAAAGATATTCGTTCTTTATATTTTCTTTAAAAATTAAAACAATCCATATAGCACAAGAAAAAAATGATGCTAAAACAGATAATGATGTTAGTTTAAAGTTTGACCACTTAGAATGTGACTTTTGTAAGCTTGTTTTTGGCATAATATACCTCCTATACTAACTTAGTGACTAATAATACTAAAACTAAGGCTTCTAGTACTAAATTTAAATAAATAACAAGGGAGAAATATTTCTTGTCAGTTTTATGATGAAACAAAAGACGGCCAATAAAGGAACCAATTGCACCACCAAGAATAGAACCTAAAAGTAAATTCTTCTCTTTAATTCTAGCACTACCATTAATCGCTCTTTTTTTATCATTTTTATACATCATTAGCATAACTAAAGATGCGATTAAAAGATAAGCACAATATATAATTGTTAAAATTTTATAATAAGTATCATAATTCATAGGCAACCATAATCCTCCTCATATAGGTTAATTATATAACATATAATTAGTTTTTTCCATAAAAAAAATAAGACAATTTATTATAAATCATCTTATTCTTTGTAATTTTAAAGCCTTATTTTTGACGCTTTTTTATCTCATCATACAAGTATAAGCCTAGGCCCGTTATAATAAGTACAACCGAAATAATCCAAATCACCCAAAATAAAACCCCATAATCAGCATATATAAATCCATAAAAGCCATTATCAGGATGGATTCTTAATCCAATTATTGCTTTACATATAGATGAAATTCCAAACAAATATAAGCCGATAAATAATAAATATTTTTTCATTTAAATCACCTGTATTCTTATATTATCATTTTATTTTAATAATAAAAAGAAACAAATTCTCTTTTTTTGTATGGGATTATTTCAAATATAATTCTAAAACACCTATAAGATTTTCACTTGTAATTTCATCATTAATATATGCATATATAATACTATTAATTCCACCGATTAAAAATATACGCTTAGCCTTTTTTGTCTCATCTAAATCTTTATCATTTAACCTAATTTTTATTTCATTTAATATTTCTTATCTAATATCAGGTGAATTTAATAATTTTACTATAATACTCTTATACTGCTTTATAATTTCAATATAACACCTAATGTTAAATAGGAAATTCTTATCTTCAGAAATTTGATTATATTTTAAAAATACATATTTAACAAACATTCTTTCAAAATTTTGTTTAGTCTCAAAATGTCTATAAAATGTTTCTCGATTAATTTTGGCATTACTGCATAGCTTTATAATAGTTGGCTTATCATCATTTTTAAGCAATTTAATATATTCCTTAAAAATAACTTTATCAGTTTGTTCTCTTTGTTCTTGTTTTTTCATTTACTATAACATCCCTTTTATTTCATGATATAGTAATTATATCATACCAATAAAAAAAGGAACTACATACTATGTAATTCACTCTTCTAAAAGTATTAAATTGCAAATATTCCCAGTAATGAACAAACAAATATAATAAAAAATAAAGTCAAAGCTGATGTGATAGATGTCCACACAACAAGTTGTCCTGCAAGTTCATCATCATTATTCATTTCCGCCGCCATTGGAGCTGATGATACTGCAACGGGAGTACCAAATAAAGCAATTAGGGCAGGGAAGCACATACTATTATCCATTCCAAAGAAAGTTCCACTCTTATTTAAGAGATATGCAACGACAAGACATGCAATAGGAACAATTAGTATACGAGCAAGAGTACCTGCAATAATTTGTTTTTTAAGTCTTGAAATAGCACTAAAGGTAAAATCACCACCCAAAGCAAGTAAAGCAAGAGGAGACGCAATAAGCTTTAAGTTGTTAATTGTTGTATATAAAAAGGGAACATTATCCTTAATAGTAAATAGTGGGGTATCTCTTCCAATTGAAAGTAAAGCTCTAAATCCTAAAAATAAAATACCAAGACAAACACCAATAATTAAAGGATTTTTTATAATTTTAATTAATATATCCTTAACACTAGCCTTTGAATTACCATCATGTACAAATATAGATAAAGAAATTATTGCTAAAACATTATATAAAGGAATTGAAATTGCAGAAATTACCGCCGCAAGCGCAACTGGCTCACTTCTTCCTGCAGAAAGAGATTCGGCAAGAGAAACACCAATTATGGCAAAGTTTGATCTATATACACATTGAAGAATAACACCTTTTTGCTTATCCTCTTTTACAAAGAAAATAACATACAATAGACCAAGTCCGAATACAAGTAAAATCGCAATTACACAAAATAATACAATTCGCCATTGCTTGGCAATACCTGCTATATCCGATACATTATAAATATTAATGAACAACATTGCTGGAAGACAAATTTTAAAGCATAGCTTATTTGCCATTTTCCAAAAACCATCTGGCAAAAGCTTAATTCGCTTTAAAAAATATCCTAGCATAATAATTAAAATGATAGGAAGTACAGCATTACATGTAAATGCTAAATTATCAAACGCAGAAAGAATCATATTATCTAGTCCATTCTTTTATAATTTCATCACCAAGAACACCATCAAATGTTACATTCTTAGTTTCTAGTTTTTCTACATTTAGGCAAAAAATTCCTACTCTTTTCATTTTATAAGGATGCTCCATCATACAAGGTATTCCTTCTAAAGCTTCTTTATTATAACTAAAAGATACATTTTCAAATGATACTAATTTGATTGGCATTTCCGCAAGTCCTAAAAATACACCGGCTGCGATACTCACATCATTACATACCATATTTGAAAAATGAAAAGCTCCTAGGACCGGTGTATATTCATCAACAGGTAAAGCTTTAGTTGTCCAAACATACTCCTCATGTCCACCCTTAGGCCCCATATTATAATAGCTATTAATTACAAAAGGTGTTAAAACATTGTTCATAACGATATCATCGAAGGTGATATTATCAATTTGACCAACATTTCCTCTTCCTCTTCTTGTTTTTATTCTTAAGCCTCTATCCGTATTTTCAAAAAGACATCTTCTTACAATAATATTTTTTATACCACCTGAAGATTCGCTTCCAAATACAACTCCGCCGTGACCATCAGCCATTAAATTATTTTCAATCAAAATATCACTAGAGGCTTGTTTATACTTTAAAGCTAAATCGTATGTTCCTGATTTTATCGCGATACAATCATCACCTACAGAAAACTTACAGCCTTTTATTTCAATATTATTTGAACAATCAGGATCAATACCATCAGTTGTTGGCATTTTAGGATTATTTTTTATATATAAATTATAAAAATTAAGATTTGAGGACATATAAGGATGAATAGCCCATGCTTGTGTATTATGAACATAAAGACCAATAATATTAATATTATTTGATCTTACCATAAAAATTGAATGTCCTCTCCAAGCGATATTCATTACTCTATGATTTATATACCAATCACCATTTTCAGCTTGTCCATCAATTTCACCCTCGCCATAAATGGTAACATTTTCATTGTCAATAAAATTTACTGTTGAGGAAAAATTATTAACCTCTGCTCCCTCCCATAAGCCAACATTCGCATAAGAAGGATGAATCGGATAATCACGACGATTAGTTGAAGCTAAAATTCTAGCATTCTTTTTTAAATATATATTTACATTAGATTTTAAGTATAATGATGTAACTAGATACGTTCCTTCTTCAATTATTAAAGTACCTCCAACAGGTGTTGCCATAATCGCAGCCTGAAGAAAAGCTGTATCATTATTTATACCATCTTTATAGGGATTAAAGTCCTTAAGATAAACTGTCCATTTTTCTTTAGGGGTATGAAAGTTAATAATACCTTGGGCCTCTATTTTATAATCTGAGTCTGGTTCCAAATCATAAATAGTAAAAACATTCCTTTTTTCTTTTCTTATTAAATTGTCATTTAAAAAAATCTCATACTCCTCTTCATTATAATATGGAGTATTACTTTCAAGCTCAATCGTTACTGAACGTGAATTTAAATTAATAATTTTCATTCATATCACCTAACTTGATTATATTTATTTTTTTATATTTGTTAAGGAAAAAGCCGCACAAAAGATTAAAAGCTTAAGTTTTTTACTCAAGCTTTTTTACATATTTTTAATTATCCATTGATTGCTTTATCAAATTTAGTAATCTTTAAATTTCTTCCAACAACTAAAATAGCATCTAAAGGTTTAATTGTATCAGAGCCCTTTGGCAAGAAGAATTTCCCACTTCTTATAATGCCAACAATATTAATATCATATTTGTTACGATAATCAAGCTCTAATAGACTATGCTCTTCAAAATCATGAGGAATAGCAATTTGCACAATAGCATGTTCTTGATCAATCGAATAATAATCAAGCATTGTATCTGATAGAATTTGTTTAGCATATTGACGCCCTGCATCATCTTCAGGAATTAAAACCTCATCAGCACCTAATCTTTCTAAAACATTTGAATATTCAGAATCATCGACACGAACCGTTATATATTTAACTCCAAGTTCTTTCAAATTGATTGTTGTTAAAATTGTAGCTTGCAAATTATTACCAATTGCCACAACAGCATGATCGATATTTTTAGCACCAATTTCCTCAAGAATTCTTTTTTTAGTTGAATCACAGACAAAGCACTGTTCAATGTATTCAGATACCTGATTAACACATGCCTCATCCACATCAACACCGATAATATCCTTAGTATGTAAAGATAACTCCTTAACAATTGAAGTTCCTAAACGACCAAGCCCGATAACCATATAATTCTTTCCCATAATTATCCTCCATCTATCCTATAATAATTTTACCTTCAACATATTTAACATCACGACTTATAATTAAATTTGTTCTTGATGTCCACATGGAAATAAAAGTAAGCGGTCCCAAACGGCCAATAAACATTGTAACTATAATTAAAATCTTTGTAGCTGCATTAAGAGTTGAAGTGATTCCTGTACTTAATCCTACCGTGTCAAAGGCAGAAATTACTTCGTAGGCAATTGATTCTAACGAAAATGACGATTTAGCCTCAAAAGCACAGGCAAGTAAAATAGCTATTGCAAGATAAGCTATTTCTACTACAAACAAAATAAATACCTTATTAATTGTTTGTTGATTTATTTTACGTTTAAAAATATTAGGTGTTTGACCTTTTGCAAAACATAAAATTGATACGATTAAAATTGTAAACGAAGTTGTTTTTAAGCCTCCACCAGTTGAACAAGGAGAAGCTCCAATAAACATTTGAATAACACTTAAAAGATATGCAGGCTTACATGCCTCAACCCTAGATTGATCAATTGATGCAAAGCCCGCTGTTCTTGTTGTAACACTTTGGAAAAATGCTTGAAGCCAGGTTATATCATCACCTGATAAATGAAAGAAAAGCTTATAGCCTAAGGCTCCTGTTATTAATATAATAAAGGTAACAATTAAAACAACTTTAGTATGAAGCTGAAGCTTATACCATCTTCTTTTTGATAAAACATCGATAATAACAATAAAGCCAAGCCCACCTAAAGTAATTAGAACCATGATAATAATATTAAGCATAACATCATTCGTATATGGCATTAAAGAAGGTAATTCATTTTCAAACATATCAATACCTGCATTATTAAATGCTGATACCGAATGGAACAATCCATATTTTAAAGATGTAAGAAAACTATAATCATACTTAAATCTAAAAATAAAAAATAATAATAAGGCACCAATTGCTTGAATAATTAATGCCAAGGGTACAACCTTTTTTACAAGTTGGACAATTCCTCTACTAGTATCTTGATTTAAGGTTTCTTTCATTAATAACCTACTAGAAACACCAATCTTAGCTCCAACAAGAGAATAAATAAATGATACTAAGGTTAAAAAGGAAAGACCGCCTATTTCAATTAATATCAAAACAATAAGATGACCAAATGTAGATAATGTCTGTCCAACTGCTATAGTTGAAAGACCTGTAACACAAGTTGATGATGTTGAAAGAAAAAGGGCATCTAAGAAGGAAAGGCCTTTTCTATTTGTTGTTGAAATCGGAAGCAATAAACAAAGTGTTCCTGCTAATATAACACATAAAAATGATATAATTATTAGAAATTGAGGTTTTATTTTTCTCTTTAGCTTCACAAAATCATCTCTTTTCCATTTAAATTCGAAATCATTATACTCTAAAAAGAGTCACTTTGCAAGTAAACAAAAAAGGACCAGGAATAAACCTGATCCATAATCTCATTATCGACGTTCTTTGATACGAGATGCTTTTGCAGAAAGTGTACGAATATAATGTAACTTAGCTCTACGAACCTTACCAAGACGAGTAACCTCAATCTTGTCAATGATTGGTGCATGTACAGGGAATGTACGTTCAACACCAATACCGTAAGAAATCTTACGAACAGTGAAAGTCTCAGAAATACCTCCACCTTGACGCTTAATTACTAAACCTTCGAAAACTTGGATACGATGAGTATCTCCTTCTACAATTTTAACATATACCTTAACATTGTCACCTGGACGGAATGCTGGTACATCTTGCTTTAGGTATTGTGCAGTAATTTCATTGATTAATGCTTGACCCTTTGCCATAATTTTCACGCTCCTTATCACCCAAAATTCATGAAGCGTTGTCTCTTCAGCGGAATAATGTGCCTTGACTAGCTTTCTAGCCTTTTGTATTTTACCATAAAGACATTATAGTGTCAATTGTTTTTTTATAATTTAGTTTATTTGTTGAAATGTATTTAACAATTCTAAATACTGAAATTACAATACTTAAAATTGTAGCTATAAAGCTTAACATTTAGAGTAATCCTCCATTACATAGTGGAGGACTTTATGTTTAATCATAAACGTCACCTCTTCTATGTGATTTAGAAGTAGTACCGTCATTTATTAATTTCAAGCTCATTATATAACAATTATGTGTAAAAGAAAAGTCAAAAAATTAGCTATTTTTACACTAAATTTTTGACTTTCTAAAGTTATGAAATTATAGCTATTTTAAATAAATTATTTTATTCTTTTTTCTAAACTTTTGTTTTTAATACAATTATGTCATCTTATATTTAATCAATTTTATTTAAATCAATAATAAAATCATATTTTGATAGTTCATAATTATGATGTGAGACTTCAATTATTGTTATAGGCAAATCGAAGAGCTTATCTTTTATTGTAATTGTTGAATCTTTATCAATGGCCGAAAATGATTCATCTAAAAAAAGAATTTTTGGTTTTCTAATCAATGCTCTTGCTAGTCCTATTTTTTGACGTTCACCACCTGATATGTTTTTTCCATTATCTTTAATCATTGTATCAATACCATTTTCACAATTTTTAACAAGATCAGATAATCCTGTAAATTCTATTATTTTATTTAATTCATTGAGATCAATGCTTGCTCCAAGTAAAATATTATTTTTAATTGTATCATGAAATATCATATTTTCTTGAGGAACTAAAAGACAAAAATCATATAATGAATCATTTATATCTCTTATATCTATATTACCATATTTAATAGAACCATCAAATTTAGTATTAATTCCTAATAATATTTTTAATAATGTTGTTTTACCACAGCCTGATTCACCTAATACTAAAACTTTTTTACCATAACTAATATTAATAGTAAAATTATTAAAAATTATTTTGTTTTCATATTTAAAGTATAGATTACTTATTTTAATATCATAATTATCAATTATACAATTACTTTTTGTTCTATCTTCATCCTTAAAAAAACAGTTAATTCTTTCTCTTACTGGCTTAGAGGCTATAATCATTTCAAATGAAACAATAATAGTTGTAATAGTCGATACAACATAACCAGATACTTGAATTGACGCAACCAATGAAGATATTTTAATCATATTATTTACTGCCAAAATTGCTCCAACAATAAACACTGTTATTTGGGCAAGATATGATAATGCAATTGTAATTATTTTTATGAGTTCTGAGCTAATTTTAAACTTTGCTTCACATGTATTCATATTTGTTGTTTTTTTCATCAAGTTCTTTTTCTCATAGTCATATATTTTATAAATTTTAATTAGTGAAATAAATTGAAAAAAATCTGTTATTTTATCAGTAAAAATTTCTTGACTAGATATATGTTTTTGCTTTTTTTGTTGTAATCTTTTAGAGCATAATAACGGAAATAAGGAAATAACAACTGAAGTTAAAAATATTAATATAGCAATAATTGGTGAGATATAGATAAGATAAACAATTGATAAAATAAATAAAAATACTGCCCCAAGAAAACTTAATATTGATTTTAAATAATTTTCAACTAATGAAGATACATCATTTACAACAAGTGATATATAAAATGAATTATTATTACTGTTTAAAGAATCAAAACTAGAATTTATAGTTTTATTATATATATCATCATAAAGATTATCTTTAAACTTTTGAATAATTTTAGCCTTAAGTAGGCTAGTTATATATGAAGAAATGAAAAAAATAAAAATCGATGATATTGCTAAAATAATAACTATTAACAAATTATTTACGCTATAATTATTTATTAAATCAATGACCTTTTGTAAAACATAGGCAATAGCTACTTCTGATGATACAAAAATTAGTTCAATTAAGCAGTAAAAAAACAATAATATTTTATTTTTTAAAAAAATAGACTTGATAAAATCTTTCCTCATTGCAATCACCCCATTTCATTTGTTAATTGTGAAATGTTTTTAAAATAAAATCAACGTTTATTTATCTATTTTAATCAATTAATGAATTTAGTTTATTTTTCTTCTTCTGACTTGATTTCATCAAGTAGCTTGTAATCATCCTTTGTCATTTGATATTTTTCAAGCAAATCCGGACGTCTTAAATAGGTTCTTCTTAAGGATTCCTTTTGACGCCAGCGATTAATCTCCTTATGATTACCATTTTGAAGAACGAAGGGTACTGATATTCCCTTGTAGCTTTGAGGTCTCGTATATTGAGGATATTCTAAAAGTCCATTAGAATATGAATCTCCTTCATAGGAATCCTTTAAAATAGCTCCATCAAGAAGTCTTGTAATACTATCAGAAATTATCATTGAAGGAAGTTCCCCTCCGGTTAAGACAAAATCTCCAATCGAAATCTCTTCATCAACATAATCTCTTATTCTTTCATCAAAGCCCTCATAATGACCACAAACAAGAATTATATCATCAAGCATACTAAGTCTTCTAGCGTCCTCTTGTTTATATTGATGTCCTTGAGGGGTCATAAGACAAATGTGCGAATTTAATGCTTTATTCGCCTCTAAGCAACGGTCCATAATATCACATTTCAAAACCATACCAGCTCCTCCACCATAAGGAGTATCATCAACATGATGATGCTTATCAAGTGAGTATTCTCTTAAATCAACAATTTTAAATTCAATTAAGCCCTTATCAATTGTTCTTTTAATTATTGATTCACTTAAAAAGCCATCAAACATATGAGGAAATAAAGTTACAATCGTTATTTTCATTAGAAAAGCCCCTCTATCTCTTTAATAATGACTCTTTCTTTAGTAACCTTACCAATAAATTCATCGCGAAAAGGAACTAAAGCTTTTTTCCCATTTTCCATTTTAATTACAAGTAAATAGCCTTGAGGTACTTCTCTTACATCTATAACCTTACCTTTATAATCAGCTCTATCATTGTAAGCATCAAGGCCAATTAATTCGTGAAAATAATATTCACCATCATCAAGTGGTTGTTGTTCATCTTCACTAATAAATAGTTTATATCCTTTATACTTTTCAACAAGATTAATATCCTCAAGTCCTTCAAAGCGAACAAGAATATGAGGTGGATAATCCGTTCTTTTTTTTACAACTAAAGGAATATATTCGTCCTTATAGTATAAATAAACCTTATCCTTAACATTAAATCTTTCAAAATCCGATACAACCATAATCTTAAGGTCCCCCTTAAGACCATGAGTATTTAATATTTTACCAATACGATAATAATTCATTTTCATACCTCAACTTCACGTGATTTGGCATCTATGATAGATAGCAAATGACATTTAACTGGTTTATTAGTTTTACTTTTAACATAAGCCTTATATAGTCCTAATTGTCTATCATATGCTTCATCATCAAAATTTTTAAGCTTATAATCAATAATATCGATGTAATCATCATAAATTACAAGCAAGTCAATAATTCCATGATATGCCTTATTTTCTATTATACTAGAAAACTCATATTCATGTAAAGTTTTAGCATGCGAAATATTTTTCATCAAATCCATTTTCAAAACATTTTCAATAATTTTTTTACTACTTAAATCAATATTCATTTCATTTAAAGATTCAAATGGCCTCTTAAAATCAAGCATTTCTAAGATATAGTGATAATTAAGACCATTTTCAAGCATTGTATCTAAATGCTTATTTGACAACTTATTCATACGCTTAGAAATATGATCATTTTTTATTTCTTTAATATCCAAATTAAGTGACTCATATTTTATTTCATTATTGTTTTTAAGGCCTAAAGAATAAAAATGACCTTCAATTGCCTTAACATCTAAGTCAGAAAAATAATCTTCTGTTAAATCAATCCTATTCTTTATAATATTTGGAGCCTTAGCCTCAATATAATCAAAATATTGACCAAATGACGATTGACTTTGAGTATCCTTAGAGTCATCAGAATTAGTAATATCTCGAATAAAAATCATTTTTTCCCGAGCTCTAGTAAGAGCTACATAAAATAATCTTAGTCTTTCTGAAACTGTTTCTCTTACCCATGTGTCCTTATATAAGGCTTTAATCATCGTATCATCAATACCTTCATCATTAATAGGCATATAAATTCCATATTTCAAATCAAAGCCTGTACCTGCTTTTACATTTGATTTATTATAGGCATGATTAAAATCTGCAAAATAGCAAATAGGATATTCAAGACCCTTAGATTTATGAATATTCATCATTTTAACTCCGTGGGATGTAGAAACGTCCATTGAATATTTAGCATCCTCACCATTTTTTATAAGGATATCCAGTTCTTCTACTATTTTAGTAAAATTATAGCCCATCTTAGCTAATTCACCAAGTTTATTAGAAATATATTCTACAGCATGAAGAGCATCGTTAATATTTGATACAAGCTTAACTTTAGAATAAAATCCAAACATCTCCAAAGCCTTATTTAAAATACTTGCACAATCAGTTGTATCTACAAGATAAGATAAGCTTCTTGCATTCCTTGAAATTTCATTGTCTAAATTTCTATTTGATACAATCTCAAAAATTTCCTCATCACTTTTTTGACAAATAAAGGATCTTAAAACGCTCGTAAGGGCGTGATAATAATCACTAGTAAATTTTGCTAAATAATGATAGCTTATAAGATGCAAAATATTTAAAATAACCATTGCTGGATAGGAATCAGAAACAGTACTATCGGCATAAATTACAACTGGTATATTATTAGCCTCAAGAACTCTTTTAAAAATCTCAAAATGATCCTTCCTATCAAGAATAATACAAAAATCATCATAGGTTGCCGGCCTAAAGCCCTTTAAATCCTTATTAAATACCATATAGTTTCCAAGCTTACTTTTAATATCGGAAGCTATAATATAGCCCTCATAATAAGCACGGTCAATCTTTTTTTCTTTATTATAAGGATAATAAATAAAATCACTACTAAAGCCTTTTTCATCACTACATGCTTGGTTATTATAAACAGTAAGACCAAATTTCATTTGGTGAGATTTAGCATATTCTGCATCACCAACCTCTTTAGTCATTAAAAGTGAAAACATGTTGTTAATATCTAAAAGAACCTCTGCTCTTGAACGGAAATTTTGATTCATATCAATTAAATAGCCAGGTGCGTTTTTAAATGTTTCCTGTAACGAAGGATAATTATCCTTCGTAATAGGATAATAGTTTTCATATTTTTGTTTAAAGATATTAGGATTAGCATTTCTAAAACGATAAATTGACTGTTTAATATCACCAACCATAAAACGATTGTTGTTCTTAAAATAACTTATAAATATTTCCTGTAAATCTGAAGTATCTTGATATTCATCAATCAATATATACTTAAACTGTTTTTTCATTTCTTCTCTTATATCTGGATTATTTTTAACAAGCCTTATTGCAAGCTTTTGAATATCATTGAATTCGTATAAGCCAGTTTGAGAGGAGTATTCTTCTATTCTTTCATAATATTTAATTAAAATATTAATAAATAAATTAATTGATTTTTTTGATAATAAATATTTATTTATAGCATCATCTAAGGATTCATACCTTGTAAGGGAAGAAAGGGGATCTTGAACCTCTTTTTTTAATTTTAGCTTTAAAAGCGAAAATGATTCATCATCATTTTTACCCTTTCTTGGAAGTGACATTAAAGCCGCTTCCTTGATTCCTTCATAATTATTTTTTAAATAGGTATCAATAATTTCTTGAATTTGCTTATGACTTTTAACTGAATCAGTGCTAGATATTAAATCCTCTAATATTTTTACAGCCTTTTCTTTATAGTTTAAGCATAGTTTAAGATAATCATCTTTAATTTTTACAAAAAAATCATCTGAAAAGAATTTTTCATTATAGTGCTTTAAATAGTCTAAAGAATCATCAAGCTTATCAAGACCATTTATAAGAATTAAAAGATTATCCTTTAAAATATCGTCTCTTTTATCAGTAAAATTATTCAAATAATCCTCAAGAGCATCATCATGGGCTTCATAAAGCTCATTTAAAATGTCATCAATAATTTCAATTTTTTTAATTTTCATTGATGATGCATCACAAATACCTATATTAGGTGAAACATTTAAGGCATAAAAGTATTTCTTACACATTGAAAGATTAAATGAATCAAATGTTGTAATATAGGCCTGTTCAAGTAAGGAAATAGAATCTCTTAAATCTTGCCTTTCACTAAGCATGCCTCTAACACGGCTCTTCATTTCCGCAGCAGCAGCATTAGTAAATGTTAAAACTAAAAGTTCTGTTGGTTTTACACCCTTTTCAATTAAGTTAGTAACACGACTAGTTAAAACCTGAGTTTTACCAGAACCAGCACCAGCTGATACTAAAACATCCTTATCAAAATCACCATATGCCGCAAGATACTGCATGTCATTCATTGGCATTTTCATCTTCCTCCTTCCACTTTTTTCCTTTAAGTTCAACAATATCCTTATCCGTTTTGTAGCAACAATCCACAAAAGGACAATACTCACAACTAATATTTACTCCATCAATTCTTTTTGCTGTAATATCAAAATTAGCATTCATGATGCCATTATAAGCCTCATCAACCTTTTTAGATACCAGCTCAAATAAATCTTCTACATCCTTATCATTAAAAATCTTACTACTTTTAGAAACTGATGTATCCTTATTTTCTTTATAATTTTTTAAATATTCACCACGATTGTCATCAATATAGTCAACATAATCCGGATGAGTATACCCCTCAAGCCTTAAATTCTTTTGAATTTGTTCTTCCAAAGATCCATCACCTTTTTTAGGGAGGACAATATTTATTTTTTGAAGATAAAAGCCTACTAAATTAGCATGTTTAAATTCACTATCATTTTTAAGTAGATAAATATAAACCGGAAGTTGAAGATTTTCACCATAAATTAGATTATCAAGTGATTCCTTATCCTTACCTGTTTTATAATCAATAATAGCTACATAGCTTTTGTCAGATGAATACCAAAGTTTATCAATAAAGCCTTTAAAGATTAAATTGCCATCATAAAGTGATACATCCATCTTCTTTTCACATAAAGTATTATTTAAGGAGGTATGATTTTTATGAGCTTTAATTTCTTCAATCACCAGTTTAATATGTTCTTTCATTTTGTTAAAATAAAAGATATCCTTAGCACTAAATTCATATAATCGTTCCTCAAGAGCCTTATTTTTTTCGTCTTCGAACCTCAATTTGGAAGACACTTCAAAATCGAATGAATCATTTTCATTTTCAAAATCCTCTAAAATAGCGTGTGCAAAGCTTCCAAGCATCGCATCTAAAGTTGGTGTAAAGGTATCAATTCTTAAAATTTTTTGACAATAGTACTTAAATGGACATTGAAAATAATTATGAATATCAGTATATGATAGGGTAAAAGGTTTTCTTATCTTATTATGAAATACTTCTTTATTTAATCCCTTATATTTATTATCATAGGAATTATACCCTAAGCCATCATAATAATATTTGAATAAAATTTCATTTTTTTCATTATATTTAATATAGTCATCTAATTTTTTAGCCATATAAAGATCATCTATAACCTTGTTATACCCAACTTCATAATCATTATGCTTTATTTTTTCAATATTTAATTCATCAATTAATGGTGATGGATTATTAGCCTTAAAACTATGCATTGAAGAATAGGTAATCGTTATATTAGGATTTTGATTCAAACTTGCACAAAGTTTAGCCTTTGTCCATTCATTAATACTTTTGGTTGTATCCAGTCCTAAAGCTTGAGCTTCTTCATCAAGAATAAATCTTTCATCCTTAATTACCTTACAAGCATCAAGATTAAAATTAAGTAAAAATACATATTTATTCTTATTAAAATCAAGCTCATCCATGTCAATAAGTTCAATAGTATTATCATATTTAGAAGAGTCAAATGATATCTTTTTAGCCAAATAAGGCCAATATTTTAAATCATCTTTTGGATCATTATCATAAAGCTTATAAGCATTAATTACTTCTATCAACTTATTTAAAATAGTATTATCATTACTTTTTAATAATTCCACAATTTCTTGGTATTTTTTTCCGTCCTTAATATGATTTATAAAATCATGATAAATATTCGTACTTTCTATTTCTTTATTTTGAGGTAGTTCAAGAGGAATTTTATAAGCTTCTAGATATTTTTTTATTACAAAATTATAATCTGAATCTAAATTGCAAATTTTAATATCGTTTAAATTTATCCCCTTTTGTATTAATTTTATGATTTGCCTAAACACATAGGCAACCTCATCTTCAATTATGGGAAAATAATGACAGGATAAATGCAGCAAATTAAGAGTTGCAAAAGGATAAATAACATCAACTTTAGCATCCGTAAGTAATGAAATAACATACTTAAGCTCTAAAGAATCATCATAGCCTACAAATGTAAAATTATGATTCTTGATACTATTACTAAATATAATATCCGTCTCAATTAAATTAGAATTTAATAAGAAATCATATATTTCCTTTAAAAAAAGTCCTTTTTTTGAATCATAGCTTCCATTAAGCATTAAAAGAGCATTAATATAAGCATCTGCAATTTCTGGCTTTATATTGTAATGGTCAGAAAGCTTTAAAACAGCATTTTGCTTAACTTTAAAGGTTAATCTTCTTTTTAAATCCTCTAATGTCATAAAGCTATAGTTAAAAAAATTATTATCCTGATTCAATTTTTCTAAAATATCCATTTTAGCTTTGTTAGGACAAATGATATATCCTTCTAAAAAATCCATAGTTATCCGACTCCTTTTGAAACTATTATAACACTAATTATTACATCATTTATGTAATAATTATTTTTTTGTACAAAAAAACTCTCATTAGCTGAGAGTTTAGTTTGTAGAATTAATTCTACTTTGATTCAATATTTAAACGAACCTTTACGCCTTCCTTAGAAGCCATTGCATATAAAATAGTTCTAATTGCTTGAGCAATATGTCCGTTTTTGCCAATAACACGACCAAGATCAGCCTCGCTAACCTTCGCGCAATAGGTATAAAATCCATCACTTTCGCCAAGATTTAGAACCTCTAGTTCTTGCGGAAAAGATAATAGTGGTTGGATTAAGTTTTGAATTAAAGCTTCAAAATTTCCCATTTTGCACCTCCACTAATTACTTAGTAGACTTAATGCTTTTAAGAATATTCTTTACAGTTTGAGTAGGTTGAGCACCATTGTTTAACCACTTAGCTGTAGCTTCCTCGTTTACATTAACGATAGCTGGGTTAGCAACTGGATTATAAGTACCTAAAACTTCTAGGAATCTTCCATCACGAGGGCTCTTAGAATCGCATGCAACGATACGATATTGAGGGTTCTTGTGAGCACCAAATCTTTGTAATCTAATTTTAACTGCCATAAAATAATTCACTCCTTTATCAATTTTACGGTACAATTATACCATAAAATTTTTGCTTGTCAAGTATTTTTTCTTGACAAAGAATATTTTATAAATGAACTTTCAAAAACAAATACTCATCATATAATTTTTACTTAAAAGTAACAAAATTTTTACCAACGCCAAATAAAATAGCACAAATTGTTAGAATCGCTATAACCCAATATAATACACGCCAAAACATTGTTTGTCTTGATGCATAATCATGAGCCACGATTAATGCTACTATAGTTAAAACTAAAGATGATATGTCAGTCAATAAAGTTGGAATCTTATAGCCATTGATTGTCCAATTAATATTAAATTGGTCACAAATAACCTTCAAAAGCCATGCTACTGCATTCAATACTAATGCTAAATATGCACCGAAACCTAAACCACCTGTTTTTCCTGTTTTTGCCATATATAAGCCTCCTTAAATTCTTCTTCATTATAACATACTTTGACTTTTATTTAACCTTTATTTTAAAATTTTATTTATTTTTTAACCTTTTTTCATTACTAATAATTCCCATTACAATTCCCTTCATCATTAAAAATACGTATAAAAAAGCAATTACAATAGTTGAAAAAACACCATATAGTTTTTCAAAATTAGCAAAGCTTGTCACATACACAATAAATATCGCTGATACAATTGTTACATAAATAAGTGAAAAAATAATTCCTTTATTTAACTCCCTAATACGAACATCAAGCTGACAAGCCGTTTTATTTATCAGACATAAAAAGCCATAAAGCATCAATAAAAATACTAAGTATGTCAAAATAGTAACTAAAGCTTTAGCCCATGAATATTTTAAAAATGTATTACAAAGGCTTATCAATAACAAGCCTGCCGATACAATTACCATTAGCATAATAACTAAAACACACGATACTACTTGTGTTTTAATTGTTACTCTAGGCTTTTTTATATCATAAACAATTTCACCTGTTTTTCTTAATTGCGTAAAAAACTTCGATGCGGAATATATAGTTGTTAGTATAAAGAAAATAGAAACGCCGGCATTTAGATCAAATGATATATAGTTTTGAATTACACTTGGCAGTTCAATCTCTAAATTAAATCTTGTACCAATCTTTACGTATAGATTTAAGCACAAATATAAAAGTGGTACAAATGACAAAATAAAGAAAAAGGATAATGTTCCTGCTAATGTATCATAACGTTTATTTTTACAATATTTATACTTCTTTAGATATTCTTTAACCATAATCATATATACCTTTCTTCTTACATTCTAAATCATTTATGCTTCTTTTAAAGTAGTTTCAAAGGGAAATATCTTCCATCCATGATTTTGTGAATCAAATTGATATAGTGAGCAATATAAAGAAATCTTAATATCCTCGCCATAATAATTATAGAAAATATCGGATAAAACATTATCTTCTTTAATATTTAAGTGATTCATTAAATAAACTCCTTTAATTACTGTTTTAATCCCTGTATCAGATAAATTATCATTGTATTTATCTGTTATACCAAAATAATAGGCAGATTTTCTTGATTCATCAGTTGAAACATATCCTGAAACTAAATAAAGCTTTGCATAATCACTATAGCTAGGATCCTTCATATTATCTGACAAATGATACCACTTTGAAAAATAAGATGGATTAACCTCAAGAGCATTTTGATAGTTAATTTCAATTTTTTTAGTTTCAATACTCATATCCAAAAGTAATACCGCAGGTGCGCCGTTTTTAACCGAGGTTATTCCCGTTATTTTAAGTTCTTTGCCTAAATCTAGCTTACCATCACAAATTTTTTTATCAGAAATCACAGTAATAAGATGATCATTATCATACAAAACAGCCTTTTTGTTGGCATCAGAACGATCAGTTGACATAAGAACACCATTAAATGTTACAATGCTACCGACACCATTTTTCTTTTTTTCATCTTATTCTCTTCTTTCTCTACATTTATTTTTTCATAAAGATGCTTAATAGCATGGTACGTGCCATAAAAATTAAATTAATTTGTCTATCAATAAACTCTTTCATTTAGTTAAATTATACACTTTTTTTAATTTTTTTAAAACATAATATTTTCCCAAGAAAAAGTAAACCATATAAAAAGCTTTATTTAAAAACAAATTTTGTCATTTTTTTAAAGTTTACTCTTTCATATTTTCTTAAAATGTAATATCCTATACATGTACAAAAAAACAAAAGGAGAACAAAAAAATGAAACCAATTAAAGAGGGTAAAGTCAGAGAAATTTATGATAATGGGGATAGCTTAATTTTAGTAGCTACGGATAGAATTAGCTGCTTCGACGTTATTTTAAACAATACTGTAACAAATAAAGGAAAGGTACTTACACAAATGAGTAAGTTCTGGTTTGATTTTACAAAGGATATTTGTAAAAATCATGTTATATCTTTTGATACACAGGATATGCCAGCATTCTTCCATAAAAAGGAATTTAAAGGAAGAAGCTTAATGTGTAAAAAATTAAGCATGTTACCAATTGAATGTATTGTAAGAGGATATATTACTGGTTCTGGTTGGGTAAGCTACCAAAAAACAGGAACTGTTTGTGGAATCAAGCTTAAGGATGGATTAAAGGAATGTGATAAGCTTCCTGAGCCTATCTATACTCCTTCTACTAAAGCAGAAATAGGAGACCATGATCTAAACATTAGCTTTGAAGAAAGCATTGATGTACTTGAAAAGCTATATCCTTCTCATGGTGAGGAATACGCAACTAAAATAAAAGATTATACAATTGCAATTTATAAAAAATGTGCTGATTATGCACTAACTAAGGGTATAATTATAGCTGATACTAAATTTGAATTTGGTCTTGATGAAAACGGTGAGATTGTCATTGGTGATGAAATGCTAACACCTGATAGTTCACGCTTCTGGCCTTTAAGTGATTATATGCCTGGAAAGCCTCAAAGTTCATTTGATAAGCAATTTGCAAGAGATTGGTTAAAAGCCAATGACCATAATTGGACATTACCAGCCGATATTGTTGATAAAACAATTAAAAAATATCTTCAAGCCTATAAAATGCTTACTGGAAAAGAACTAGATGTCTAGTATTTAGGACTTATTACTTTTGTAATAGGTCTTTTTTTATTTGACATGAAATTTGCATTTTAAAAAAAGAGTGATATAATAAAGTTGTAAATAGGTTTTACCCTATAGTGTTCATAAGCGAGGCTTAGATTTTCTAAGACAGCACCAAGCACTTAATTACGATAAATAAATCGTGACGCAGCTCCAATTCAGTCACCACGCTGAATCTTGCAAGCATTGGCAAGCTTGGACACGCTTCTAGGGTGGTACCTTTTAGAGCAAATGCAAAAAGTAAGGATGTTATTAATAATGTCCTTACTTTTTTAATTTTTAGTTTTATTATTTAGTTCTAACCGCAAAACTTCTTTTTTCGAAAAGGTTTGCGGTTAAAAAGCTTAAATAGATTTTAGAATGTTTTCATTTAAAAGAAAATCAAATAAATTTAGCATTTTATATCCTCTTTCTAAATGAATCAAAGGATTATTATCCATTGTGATTATTATTTTTTTATAACCATCATCCAAGCCTTTAAAAGCATTTTCTTCTCTCATTCTAGTACTTTCATTTTCAATTGATAATGAAACCTGAATATAATATAAATCATCATGCGACCTTACAACAAAATCTATTTCTGACTCTTTATTTTTTCCAATATCAACCTGATAGTTTCTTCTTAACAACTCTAAATATACAATATTTTCAATGATATGAGTCATTTCCATTTGCCTATATCCTAGTCTTTGATTTCTAAGTCCTAAATCACAAATATAATATTTATTTAAAGTTTTCAAATATTCTTTTCCCTTTAAATCATATCTAACTGCCTTATAAAAAAGGAAGGCATCACATAAATACTTCAAATAATTACTAACAGTATCATTGTCAACCGTTTTAAAGCCATTACTAACCAACGTATTAGCAATTTTATTTGGAGAAACGTAGCACCCTATTTGAGAACATAATAAATCAATAACTGCATTAAATACTTCTTCATTTCTTATTTTATTTCTATCGATAATATCCTTCGTAGCTACTGTATCATTTATCATCTTTAAATACTCATGTTTTTCATATTCTTTATCTAAAGAATTTATATATGGTAATCCTCCATACTTAATATATTCATTAAAAGCAGTATTTTTATCCGTTTTACCATCATAAAATTCTTTAAAAGATAATGGATATACTTTAATTTCAATTCCTCTTCCTCTTAATTTTGTATTAATTTCACTTGATAATAATTTAGAATTTGATCCAGTAATATATAAATCACAATTAAAATCCGTTTTAATACCATTAACAACATCTTCAAATTTATCCATTAATTGAATTTCATCAATAAAAATATAATATTTTTTATTATTTTTTATTTTATTATCTAAATATTCAAATAAAGAATTTGGATTTCTAAGCTTTTCATATCTAATAGATTCTAAATTGATTTTAATAATATTTTCTTCATTTATACCTGTTTCAATTAAATAATCATAAAAAATTTTAAATAGCAAAAAAGATTTTCCACACCTTCTAATTCCCGTAATTATTTTTATTATATCTTTATCTTTATAATCTATTAGTTTATTCAAATAATAATCTCTTCTAATCATAGTATCACCAATTTAATTATAACCGAAAAAACTTTTTTTACAAGTTTTTTTGCGATTAGAAAATATAATTAATTTATTATAAACTTATATAGTCAAAAAAATAAGCCTAAATTAATAGGCTTTAACTATAATTTATTGCTTAATCGTTGGATACGATTTGCAACGAAAGGTGAATCGTCGCATTTAATTTTGCAACGATTTTATCGGATATTAAATGACTTACTTCTTCTTGTAATAAGTTGTTCTTCCTTTTCCACTTTTTTCAATCAACCCTTTTTCTTGTAAAGATGCTAATAATCTTATTAGCTTATCCTTAGTAAATCCACTTAATTTTTCAATATCTGTTCTACTATATAAATAATTATCTTTTATTGAGTCTATTACTTTGGCTTCATTTAATGATAGGCTATAATCTTCAATCACTGGCAATGTTATAGAAATTGCTGAGGGTGTAACATTATAAGTTGGTTTAACATAAGCATTTTTATAAGCTTCATTTATTCTTTTTATACCAGTAGCAAACGCTTCTATAATATTCAATCTTCTAAATACATTAGCTATAATAGGATTTCTAAGATATGAATAATTTCCTTTTATATAATCTTCCTTAGTCATATCACCATCAAGTCCACCTGGTGATGATATAATTATCTTATCTTGATACATTTCAATTTTTGTATTTGCATTAATATCCCAAGTTCTATGAACAATTGCATTTGCCAATGCTTCTCTATATGCTTCAAAGGGAATTAATTCAACCTTTTTTCTAAAACCACCATCTATTTTTTCAACAATGTATTCTCCTTTATAAATATCAAGAGAATCGTAATATTGCTTCAATATAGATTCTCCTGCAAAAGTAACTCTTTTTTTAAATATATTTATAGAATTACCAAATATAGCTATATCTACTCCCGGAAAATCATTTTCATCAGATAACAATTTAGCTGCGTTATTATATCCAAACTTAGAATTATATAAATTTAAGCTTTTTAAAGTATCAAGATTAAAGTTTTCTAGGTCAATTATTTCCTTTAATTTTTGACAAAGATATGAAAATTTAAGATTAGCTTCATTAGCATTTACTTCTTCAAATGAAATATTCATTCCTGCTAAAATTAACCTTTTTTCTTCAATCGCATCAACTTCAATAGTTGATGAATCATTTCTTTTATACGCTTTACCATTGTATCTATATGGTGTATTAACACCTTGCATTACATATAAAGAAATAGTTTTATCATCATTAATTTTTAAGGAATAATCAGGCTTTGGTTTAATTGAGTCATTAATTTGATTTTCAATATTTAAGCACGCTTCTATAGGATTATCTATTCCTACCACATCAAAATCATCCGTTATACCAAAAATAATTTCTCCATCATTATAATTTGCAAAAGCACTAACCGTTTTTAAATAATTTTTTGATACTTCTTTTTTATAAACTACTTTTTTATTTTTTATAATCATCGTATCATCTGCTTTCTATTTAAATTATATTATCGATTGATATGATTTGCAACGATCAGTGAATCGTAGCATTTAATTTTGCAACGATTTTGATATCGATGCATTATGATATTTAAAAAGCAATCTCGAATTGATTAATATCATTAACAAGATTGCTAAATAATTGAGTTTATTTTATGAAGAAGCTTGGGCTTCTTTTTCATTTTGAAATACCTACGTTGTAGAACGGGCTTTCGGCTTTGGACATACCTTTGGTACTTGCCTCTATCCCTTATTCATTTATTTCTTCTAATTCTTCAATAGTTTTAGAATCATTTACTAACTTCATAACATCATCGTCAGGTTGTTTAACTGTTTCTAAATTATCGTAATACTTAATAGAGTAAATGGAATCAGCTTTAGTATCAAACGAAATATTAAACTGCTTTCCCGAATCAACTATATTAGTTACAACAACATTACAAAGATAATTATATACATACAATGTTTTTGAACAATCAAAAAGACTAATTTCTCTTTTTGAACAAAAAAAGAAATTTAATGTTTTTCCATTCATATCTTCATAATCTTTAATTGTTTTATCTTCTATTTTTTTAAATTCAAGATTACTTATATTAATTTTTTTTCTTAAAATTTTTCCTTCACATAAAGAATAATAAATTTCTAAAACATCACGATAAATCGAACCATTAATATTAAAACTTGGTTTAAAACATAAGTTTAATTTGTTTTCAATAGTATAAACTTTATTCCAAAAATTTAATCTATTCATATCAACATCATTTAATTTAACATTTCCACTTAAATTTAAATGTCTCCCTCCAACGGTACATTTACCAAGTGCTAAATTTTGATATAAATTTAAACATGTAACAATTTCTAAAACACTATCGCATTTACTCAAATCATAATTAATAGTAAAATTCAATTTTTTTGTTTTTTCATTAATAAATAATTTCACAAAAAAATATGAATTATCACCCTCAATTTTAATCTCATCTAATGATAAATTTGGTACGCGTTTGATAGGAATCTCTAATTTATATTTGCCATCATCTATAACCAAGGGTTTTATTTCATCAAACTTTGGTGGTAATAAATACAATTTAGCCCCTTTACTTTCAGTTTCAACTGAAAAAATAATTAAATCAACATCAATAAGATTATTATTAACAACAACTTTTCCATTTTTTGTTTCTATATTTACTGCCCTTTGGGAATTAAACATGAGTTTTAAAACATCATCCATATTATATTTATCACCAAGAATTTCAAGCATTTCATTATCAGGTAATAACTTTACATCAACATTTATATTTTCTTTTGAACTTAATGCTAAAGTAGAACTATCTATTTTTTGATAAAATAAACCCGATGGTAACTTTGTACTTAACTCATCAACAATTGAATCAGGAAGTGAATTTTTTTTTGAATTATTTTTGTCAAAATTATTTTTAAAACTAAAACTCATATTAAAAATCCTCCTTTTCTTCATTCCAAACAATAATTTTTGAAATCAATAAATACTTCTCTTCTTCACTAATTTTTCCTTTTTTCCCCAATCCATTAATAAGATTAAAAAACTTTTTTTTATCATTTGTATTTTTCAAAATAACATATTTTATATCATCATAGCTAAATTTTAATCCATAATTTGTTTCTTTTTTTAAAGCCTTATTAGCATAAGTGTAGATTTCATGATTTATATCATCATTTATATAGATTTGAGGATATTTTGGACTTACATCTGGAACATATCTCCATTCACATTCATCCTGAAAACACCTTTCCTTTGTATTACCATTAGAATCCATTTGTCCTTCATAAGGTTTTAAATACATTAAATATAATAATAACAAATTAGCATTTGTATCATCTTCATTCAATTCATGTATGTTTCTTAAATAATAACTTAAGCTATTAGAAATATAATTACATAATTCAGATTTATTATTAATATAATGTACAGGTTGAAATTTATTATCCATACCCCATTGTTTTGTAAATGCTATTCCATAGCTTCCATAAAATTTTACATGTTCTTTTAATCTATGAAGATTAATATCACAAAAACAAATCATAGGAAACGTTAATTTCTTTATTTCAACATTATTTAAATAATTTACATCTTCTGTATTATATCTAGGAGCAATATATTTATTTTCAATAATCTCTTTCAAATATTCAAATTTTCTAACAAATTTAAACAATGTATCAGCATTAGTTTTTGATTTTATATGCCCATTCGTTGAAACATTGCCATCAATTATAAATGTATTATTATTGTTAATTTTCTCCATAATTACCTCATATAACCGTTTTCATATATGTATTAATATTAACGCCAATTCATTATTTTTAAATAATACTTGATATTTTTTTATAACTATATTTTTATTTCTTTTAAAATTAATATTTTTAGAAAATACTATTTAGCGGAATCCAATGTTCATCAGATAATTCAATATGAAATTCTGTATTATTTATATATAAATTATTATCTAAATCTCTTACAAACCCCCAATTAATATTTTGTGACTTAGCATATTCTTTAAAGGCATAAAATTTATTTTCAATTTGATCATCAATATTTTTATTCTTTCCGTTTATTTCACCACCTTTAGTTTCAATAACCCAAATAGAACCATCTTTTTTCTTTACAATATAATCAGCATAAAAAAGCCATTGTTTTTGCACGCCATCAATATAAACTATAGAAAAATATTGTTGTCCAGAGTCTCCATTTTTATATACCCAATCTATATCATCTTTACCCTCACAATATTGTTCAAATAGTTGCTCTGATTTGCTTCTTATAAGGCTTGTATTATAACCTGTTGTATATTCTTTATAAGCATTGGAAATAACTTCAACCTCGTTTTTTACACTACTATCATATTTAAAAAAATCTTGCTCAGGAATTTTAAAAATAGCTGTTTTCTTAAATAAAGAAAAGCTTGGTTGTTTCATCATATTAGAAGTTATCTCTAAAAAATCATTTTTTATTAATTTTACATTATTAATTATAAATGCGTAAAATTCTCCTGTATCAAGATTAAGAATTTTTCTCTTTTGATTTAACCCCTTTCTAAATAATCTTTCCAAAATACCTTTTGTTTGAGAAGTGGAAAGTCCAATAGCTGTTTTAATCTCATCTGTTGAATGAAGCAAATAAATACCATGTTTATGAGTATCAACTTTTCTAGTTGCAGTTATAGTTGATGCATGCTCAACTGATTCTGTTTTTATATACTGTCCTTGAACAATTTGTGTAACTAATAAGTCACCAAAAATATATCCATTATTCTCAAGAATCTTTTTATTATTTTTCTTATCCGAATCCAAACTGTATTTATTTTTTAAATGATCATATAATTTAAATAATACATCTCTTTCACCTAACATAGAAAAATCTAAATTTCTTAGTTGTTTTGGTAATGTAAATGTTTTACACTTTTCTTTAACAAATAATCTTCTTGTTTCATATGCCCTACTTACATTTGATAATAAACCATTCTTCCATTTATCATCAAATGTATAAACATAACAGTAATCAAGAAGATCATCATCATAGTGTTGAGCTTCAGGCATTCTTCTAATTCTACCAATTGTTTGTATTTCAAATTGCTCACTCATACCTTCTCGCAATTTAACTAAAATTTTTGCTCTTGGACAATCCCAACCGGTGCTAATTGCTTGTTTCATCAATAAGAAAACTGGGGTTGCATCATTATCAGTTAAATTTAATGGTAAGTCTTTTTTATCATCACTCATCCATTTGCTTACCATACCATTTTCATATGTATACCCCATCTCTTTAAGTTTAGTTTCAACAGCATTAATGGTATCTGCTTGTCCATTAGGAAATTGAATTAAAACAAGAGGACGAATTTTTTTCCCAATAGAAACATATCTATTAGCAATTTCTTTTCTCTTTTTATCAGCTAAGTCCAAAAGAAGATCATAATCAGATGATAGTTCTTCTCCAGGGTTAATTCCTTCATTAACATATAACGCTCTTGTTATTAAACCAGCGTTTATAACATCAATTTCATCTATTTCTATATATTCATATCTATTATTTTTTATTGCAGTTGCACTCATTCTTACAATATGTTTAGCTGCAATTGCATCAATTATTGTTTGTGCTTTAGATGTATTATTTGAATGCTCTTCATCAATTACAATAATAAAATCAATTCCAGAACGATGAGCCTCAGCTATTCTATCAAAAAGATTTTTCTTTTCGCCATCTGATATGGCTTTATTACCATTTTTTGTGATCAACTCCCAATTAATAAAGGTTGTACTTTCTTTAACAAAACCAGAATTTAATGCATCAAATAAAGTTTGAGCTTTTCTTTCAGGAGCGTATTTTATCATTTTTTGACGACTTTGTTCCTCTAAATCACCTTTACCAGGACATAACCATATAAATGCTGTATTATTACTGATTTTACTTAAATATTCATCAATATAATTAATTAGAATTATTGTTTTACCAGAACCAGTTGGGGATTTAACTGTTGTTACTTGTTTATGATTACCAGTTGTTAAATCTATTAACTGTAAAATAGCTTTTTCCTGAAATTCAAATAATTTTCCTACCATGATTCACCTAACTCCTTTAGTTCAAAATTAAAATAATTATCTGGGATAATAGAAATATTAACTTTATCAAACAATTTTTTCTGACTTGACGTTAATAAAACATCCCTTGAAATAAATATATGTTCGGCATTACATTGAGACCAATCTTTTTCCAATATATCGGCATCTTCATCAGATAAAATAATTTTGTATTTTATATTGTCAACCTTTATCCTATACTCTAACTGAATCATTTCTTTTATGTGATTTAATAAAGAATTTACAATATATTCGTCGTCTTTTGCTACAAAGTCAGTCTTATAATACATCAAATTTGCTGGCATTCCTTTATTATTACCCCAACCATTAATTACATTATTTAATCGTGGAAACGTAATATTCTCACAAATTTTATTTTCATTATTTGTACATAAAATAAAGTGCCTGTTTCCACCATCATCTTGATTTAATGATAAAACTGCATGTCCTGTAGAAGCAGATCCTGCAAAAAAATCTAAGACAATAGCATTTTTATTTGGATGATAATTGATTAATTCTTTAAGCATTTTTATTGGTTTCTTTCCACTATTAAATGGGACTCCACCCTCATTAACAATATTTCCAAAATCAGGAGCAAAATTCATTAAATTTGTTGCTTATTTTGATATTTTAATTTGTACAAGCATTCTATTAATTCATTAAACTTTTCACCCTTAGAATATGAATCAAAAATTTCGTTAGCATACGAATTATCAATCGCATCGACATTATTTTTAGATATATGATTATCAAATAAATAGACAATTCCATATTGTGCATATTTGCTAGCCAAAACATTAGCTAAAATCTTTTCATCATCTGATAAAGGACTACCTTTAATATATTTTAATAAATCATTAAAAACATCAAAATTAAACGAAGATGTCATCTTTTTTATTTCATCAGTAATAGGTTTAATTTTAGTTTCGAATATTTCTTCAACAGGTTTAATACTCTCATAAACTTGTTCAGACATTTTTTTGATTTGCTTTGATATTAAACTTAATTCTTCTTTTTGTTCATCAGTAAAATTTAATATTTCTTTATCATCAATCAATGCGAGTATCCTCCAATAGTTTATTTTAATCTACCTAAATTCATAACAGCAAACTAGTCATTCATTTTTTTAATTACTTGCTTATTCAATTTTAGTTCAAAATTGTTAATCTTACTTTGAATCTTATTTATATATGATGTATTTATTTTCTCACATTGATTATCAATGTTTTGAACTAATCCTCTAATTTTATCAGTATTATTTGTGATTTCGCTGATAGCAGATTCAAGTGATGTTAATGGTTTATCTAAATATGTGTTCTTAATATCTTCAAATTCAGATACTAATATTAATTTATCTCTCAAACTAAATTCTTCTTCACCTTGGCTTAAAATTAGTTCAGTGAATCTAGTTATTAATGATGCAATCACATTTAAGAATGTCATAAGATATGCAAGTCTAACAACATACATATCTTCATATTCTCTTACTTTAAAAATAGGTAAAACATTAGGTTTATCCATCTCTAGATTAGAAACCAATACTGCATATTTACAATTTTTCTTTTCTCTATTCTTATCCAATTGTTTATAATAATCCGAATTAAATTTTTTATTAACTGAATCAGGATTTTCATCCTTCGTATCCATACAAACACTGGCTAATAATTCATTATCTAAATGAACTTCACTAGCATAAACTTTAAATATATAGTCAACTTTTGAACCTTTGGTTTCATTTTCATCTCTAATAACCTTGTTATCTTTTTCCCAAGTACAGTTAAATAAGCCGTTTTGCATATAAGAGTTAACTTCATTATCACACCAAGCTTCTAAATCTTCACCTGTTTGCTTTACATTCATTGATGCTTTGGCATGTTGAAGATTATTAATCTTATCATCCTTTTCTTTTATGATAGCCTCATATTTTTCTTTTGAATTATCTTATCTTTATCAGAAAGAGATAACAAATTATCTTCTTTTAGTGTTTGAAGTTCACGTTAATATTTATTTAGTAATTCTGTTCTTGCTTACTCAATTTTCTCATCAAGTTGAGATTTTAATAATTCATAATCTTTTAACAGCTCAGAATATTTATCTTTATCTTCTTGAATAATTTTTGACTTTGCAGTCTCATTATCAGAGTTAATTTTATCGATTTGTGATTGCTGTGTTTCTTTAAGAACATCTAATGGTTTCTTATAATCAGCAATAATATCTTTTTTTCATAATTTTATTCGTTTCCTTCTTCCGTATCAAATGGTTCCATTTCACATGTATCAGCATCGAATGAAATTTCTTTTTCATTTGTTACTATTTTCTCAATAATTCCATCAAATAGTTCATAAAGCATTTTATATACTTTATATCTAGCGTTCTTATCTTCATCCTGAATTGGTTCTAAAGCATATGTATCACCTAATTTTGCATCTAAAATATCTAAAATATCTTGCCCAGACATCTCATTACAATCATTTGCAATAGTCTTTTTTATAACATCATTATTATAAAAAATTATTCTTCCATCAGTTTCTAATGTGATTTTTATTTTCTTATCTTCCATAGTATAATTTTAACCTCTTTTCTATAAGTTCTTTACCCCCGTCTAATAATTCTGCTATTCTATTTAAATTGTCATTATATTCTAAACATCCAGACTGAATGTCAATTTTTCCACCTTTATTTTCCATTATTATTACATTGTCTACATCTAAATTTATAACTAATAAAGGATTATGTGTAACAAATATGATTTGTTTATTATTTCTTAAATTATTTAAATAATTTTTCAAATCAGATGCAATTCTAATATTTGATATATTATCTTCAGGTTGATCAATATAAAGAATGTTGTATTCATTATTCTCTTCATATGTTAAATACTTGTAATATACAAGAGATTTTTCACCAAGTGTATTCCCCATTTTTTGTTGTGAAGAAGCTTCTAGTACTTCACAAATGCAGTCTTCCTCAGCATCTATAAATTTTTTTACTCTTTCTTTAAACACATCTTTATAATTTGATTTATTTGCACCAGTAATAGCTGCAGAAAACTCTTCTATCGTATCTAATTTTTTTATCTTGTTAATTTCCCTATAATCTGAATTAAAAATAGTTTTGTATAATTCATCAATAATACCATCGTTTTTGTAATATTTAGTTTTCTTTATAAACTTATATCCATTTTCTTTATTTTCAGACATTCCGGAAATTGATTTGATCAAATCCAATTTAAAAATTGGAAATACTCTATTAGTTAATATTCCATTCCTAATATATTCTATACAATTTGTTTGAAATTTTTGTACAGTGTTTTTATAAGTTGTTGATAGTTCGTCTTCCTCAGTAGAACTAGTAGTAATATTCTTTTTATAATCTTTAACTTGACTTAAAATGTTATTTATTACTTCATTTTTTAAATATAGTTGTTTATATTTATCTGCAACACTATTTCTAATCAAAAGAATATTATTATATGATTCTTTTAATGATTTTATTTCATCTTTATTGTAAATATTTTTAGTTAAAATCTCATCTTTTAAAGTAATTAGAATTGTGTTTAAGTTAGATAACCTTTCCTTAAACACGTTGTTAATAGTTTTCAATTGACTAATATTAATATCAACATAATACGTTTTACTATAATATAAGTCAGCATTAAGAATGATTTTACTTTCTTTCAAATTCTTACAATTTTCATTTAACTGTATAGATGTATTAATGAAATTTAACAAATCCAAAGAAAACTGGTTTATATTTTTCTCGAAAATAGTGTTATCAACATTTTTAAACTGAGAATTAGAAAACAGCTGATCAGATTTCTGTGATTTTTCTATTATTGAATTTTGGGCAACAAATTTGTATTTAATATTATTAGGTAAAACTTCTATTTTATTATTGGACAATAATTTTTTTTGGTATGTCGCAAGTTTTTCACCACAAATTGCAGTTAATAGAGTTGATTTACCACTACCGTTTTCTCCTATAATTACATTTATTCCATCGCTTAAAGGAATTAGTTTATCACGAATACTAATTCCATCATAATATGCGTTTTCATTCGTTTTTCTTCTAAATCTAGTTTCTGGAGAAGTAAGAGCTAATAATAATCCTAAGAATGTTGGTAAAGCTTTAATAGAAAAATATCTTTTATTTTTAAAATTGTTATCAAGCTCATCATGTAAAGGATACACACTCCATTGATGGCAATCACTTCCACACACCAATCCCATTTGCCTTGGAAAATCTTTTAAATTATTCAACAGCATTCCTTCAACATTAGATTTTTGATACTCAAGTGCATTTATGAATCCAACTTGCAAAAATTCATATATATCCGAAACCGAATCGCTAATGGAATTAGCCCCACCAGATGGATTATCAAGACTTTTTCTCTGACAAGCAATAAAAATCGTATTCAATCCTATTTCTTTCATTAGCATTTCAAACATATTCAAATCATAGTATTTTTCTTTTGAATCTAAATAATATTCTTTTTTCTTTATACTACTTTCAATTTTTTCTAAATCAGCATTGCTTTTAGCATCAAAAATAGTAATTATATGACAACTATCTTTATCTTTTTCGATTTTAACGTCAAATTCAACACCAGGTAATAAACACATGATGTTATTATATTTATCAGTAGATTCAATCAATTCAGCCGTCTTCACAAATAATTCACAATTAAATCTATTATGATCAGTAAATGCGAACATATTAATGTTCTTTTCATTTAATTTTGATAGTAACACATCAATATGAGAAAAATCAGATTCATCAACAATGCCTACTTCTGTACCATCTTTTCTTCTTATTTTTCCTTCTTTATATTTACTTGCAATCGAATGAATATGTAAGTCAACATTAATTTGTTCGTTTAATACTTTATAAGAATTATTTTTAAAACCATTATATTCATAACTCATATCAGAATTCTTCTCCTTAAACGTTTAAATATCCTCGCCTAAATTATACTATAAAACATCAAAAAAGCCCATACATTATGGGCGTTATTTGTACATTTTTTACATATTAAACTGAATTATATTGATTCATTACATCAACAATTGCTTTGTATTGTTTTGGACTAGGTATTCTCTTGTTTTTTTGAGTTGGATCATACCTTATATCTTTCTTCTTTGTTAGTGTACAATACATGTGAGACCATTAACCATATTTTGAGTTAATAAACAAAAAGGTGTTTTAAATCCTATATAATGTAATTGAAGAAATAAACAAAAGAAAGGATTTAAAACACATGACTATTATATCAAAAAAAATTCGATATGTCTCTCATAATTTAAATACTCGCTTTCATGCTTGTAAAACATATTCTAATAAAACATTCTCTATTAAAGATATTTGCAAACTTTATCACTGCTCTAAAGCTTCTTTAATGCGTTGGGTGCAACGTTTTGACGGAAGTAAAGATTCTCTTAAAGATTTATCTAAGCGACCCCATACACCTCATCCTAATGCACATACTTCTGATGAAATAAAACATATAGAGGACTTGCTTCGAATGAATCCTTATATTGGCCTTTCTGAACTTTATGGTAAACTTAAACGAAATTATTCATATACTAGACATCCTGCTTCATTATTTAGCTTTCTCAGAAAGAAAGGAATCTATGTAACCCCTGAAGCTACTAAACCTAAATATGAGACTAAGCCATATGACACTCCAAAGGCTCCAGGCGAAAAACTACAGTTAGATGTCAAATATGTCCCTAAAGTCTGCTATAAGGGCTCTGATGGTGCTAAATTCTACCAATATACAATTATTGATGAAGCTACACGTGAACGTTTCATATATGCATATTCTGAACATTCATCATATTCAACTTGTGACTTTGTATTAAAAGCTATCATTTATTTCGGTTACATTCCTAAATGTATTCAAACAGATAACGGCTTAGAATTCACTAAACATAGGGAAAATGCTTCTAGTGGTCCTCATATTTTCGATATACTTTGCAATAAGCTTGGCATTAAACATAAGCTAATTAGACCTAGAACACCAAGACATAATGATAAAGAAGAACGTAGCCATAGAAATGATCAAAAGCGTTTCTATAGCCGGTTATCATTCTATTCACTTAAAGGTTTGACCAATCAAATGAAGGATTATTTAAAGCGTTCAAATAAAATTCCTTCATCATCTTTAAAGTGGCTTTCACCCTTAGAATTACGATCTTCATTAATATCTACAAAGCATTATAATAAAACTCTTGTTAAACATATAAATCTAGCTACTAATACCCTCACCTAATTAACAATTACATATACATTATTTTTTATACTTTTTTAGTCTCACATCATTTACAACTTAACATGTCATTAAAATTCAAAATAATTTATCATTTTTCTATAACGTTTTAGAAAAAAGCAAAAAAGAGTTGTTTAAAACAACTCTCAGACTGTTGACAAATTAATATTGTTGATAGTCTTTTATTTTTTAATTTATAGTTTTTAATTACTAGATTTACTAGTAATTAATACTAAAATA
>OJMI01000346.1_pt1 | contig 64348 bp, 41 predicted proteins | sample 1597131 | NCBI WGS metagenome assembly OJMI01 (sample SAMEA2452116, study PRJEB22498) | human gut metagenome | reverse complement strand
TTGCTTGCCGAGACGCAAGAATGCGTCTCTACAACTTTTCGTCGAACTCACGTTATCAGTAGTATTGAAATCAAATATCAGTAGTATTGAAATTAAATATCAGTAGTACTGGAATCAAATATCAGTACTACTGATCTGAGTTTTCAGTAGTACTGACTTTATGGTATGGACAAAGTTTAGTATATGATCTTCCCCGTTCGGGTCTTGGGGCGCAGGTCTTCCACGCGTGCGCTCGCCTTCCAGGCGCTGCCATCGAAGTTGTAGCGTGAGGGAGCGCTTGGGGAGAAGAATTCTATTTCCTTTACGCTCAAGGGCAGTGGCGGGAACTTCTGCACGAAGCGAACGTATTTCCCGGCGGCTCCCTTTATCCAGAAGCAAGTGTCCGTGGGGTAAAATTCCATTTCCCTCAGCATATATCGGTCGCCAGTTTCCCGGTCAATGATGCACTTGCCTGAGTCGAAATGAAAGAACCAAGTGTGATGTATACGAGGAATGTTGCCATGGCTCAACGCTTTTTGAGTTCGCGAAGGAATTGCTCCAGTTCCTCCTCCGACACTTTCTCTTCTCTTACCAGGGTTGACACCACGTTCATGTAAGAGTGATTGAAATGCCGGCTTACGAATGCGTCGAGCTTGTTGCTGCCATAGGTCTCTTTCTTTACCTGCGGCTCATAGATGTAGCCTCGTCCAGCCGTGCGGTGGCTCACGTAGCCTTTCTTCTCCAGCGACTGGAACATGGTGGCGATGGTGTTGATATGGGGCTTGGGCTCGGGATACTTGGCTTGTACGTCTTTGGGGGCGCAACTGCCCAGTTTCCATATTAGCTCCATGACTTCTTCTTCTTTGGAGGTGAGTTTTTCCATGTTTTCAACTAGATTTTTAGTTCCATATCGCGAATATAGCGATTATTTTCATATCCGCAAGCGTTTTCTCATCTTTTAACTAAAAATCTAGTTCAATATAGTGTTTTTATCTTTAGTCGCATGAGACTATTGAGTAGATTGTTTATACTTGTCGATATCATTTCTGCTTGACGGGAGACGTGACACGCCGCGTCTCTACAGGAATTTCGGCCGTCTCAAGAAAATACCCTAAGGAGGGGATGCTGTGTTCCTGCCTTAACGTTGAGTTCGACGAAAAGTTGTAGAGACGCATTCTTGCGTCTCAGCAAGCAAGATTGCCGAATAAAATCGCCTATCGCGAAGACTTGGCAGCTGGCTGAGACGCAAGAATGCGTCTCTACAGTTTGGCAATAACAGGGCTGTGCACATAAAGTGGAATTCGTCGAACTCACGTTGCCTCATATGCATTGCCCCGTTGGCTTTTAGCTGCTCCTTATTTTCCTCAACAAAATGACTTGTTTTGAGAGGCTTCAACATTCATCCAATAATACATGGCCAAGTAATATTGGATACATGGCTAAGTAATATTGGATACATGGCTAAGTAATATTGGATACATGGCCAAGTAATATTGGATACCTAAACACCCCTGTTTGGGCAAGAAAAATCATTGTCCAAAATGGCCCGAAAAAAGACAGTGCTTCCGTAGGCCCACGGAAGCACTGTCTTTTTTGAAGTTCCAAAAATAGGCTCTCAAAGGCCTATTCCTTGCTGTGCTCCCGCATGTATTCACGGGGCGACATGCCATAGAAGTTCTTGAACATGGTGGAGAAGGAGGCGGCGTTGCTGAAGCCACAAGCGTACATCACTTCCGTGATGCTATGGTTGCCTGTGCTCAGCAGGTTGGCGGCCTGTTTTAGCCTGATGTTGCGGATGAGGTCATGTGGGCTCTGGTTGGTGAGCTGCTTCATGCGCCGGTAGAGGTGGCCGCGGCTGATGCCCACTGCTTCAGCGATGGTGTCCACGTTCAATTCGGCGTTGTCGAGGTTTTTGTTGATGACCTCCATGACCTTTTCCAGCAACTTCTCGTCGGGAGATTTCACGTCTATGTGGGTTACCTTGTCGGCTTGCTCTTCCTGCCCGCTGTATTTGTTGCGGAGCACTTGCCGGGCGAAGAGCAGGTTGGCGATGGTGCGTTTCAGGATGTCCAGGCTGAAAGGTTTCACGATATAGGCGTCCGCGCCCGTCTCCAGTCCTTCCAGTTGGTTTTCCTCCTCGCCCCTGCCTGTGAGCAATATGACGGGCAGGTGATTGGTGCCCACGTGCGTCTTTAGTTTGGTGCAAAGGGTGACTCCGTCCATTTTGGGCATCACCACGTCGCTGATGACCAGGTCAGGGGTCTGTTTCAGTATGTTCATCAATGCGTCCGCTCCGTTGTCATATTCAGTCACGCGGTAAATCTTGCCCAGTTCCGTGGCCAGGTAATGTCTTATCTCTTCATCGTCTTCCACGATGACAATCCGTGGGTTGCCCGTTGTGGAAACCCGCGGGCTTGCCTGGTCGTTCCCTGTGTCAGGCTGTTCGTCTACCAATTCTGCCGTGGAGTTGGTTTTCCTGGCTTCCTGTTCCTCGGGCGTGATGATTTCCTCGGGCTTTAGGTGAGCGTTCCCCAGAGGCAGCGTAACGATAAACTCGCATCCCTTTCCGTCCTCGTTGTTGCGGGCGGTGATGGTGCCATGGTGCAGTTCTACGAGTGAGTGTGTGAGATCCAGGCCTATGCCCGTTCCCATCTTGCGATTGTTGATGCTTTCGGTGCTTTGGAAGAAACGTTCGAATATTTTGTCCAGCTTGTCGGCGGGTATGGCCTCGCCATTGTCCTTGATAGAGAGCTGGACGTGCTGCTCGTCGTGGGTGACGCTCATGGTGATTTCTCCGCCGCTAGGCGTGAATTTCAAGGCGTTGGAGAGAATGTTTACCACCACCTTGTCGAAGTTGTCCAGGTCTATCCATACGGGTAGCTGCTCGCTGTCGTGATGGAAGTTGAGCTTGATGCCCTTGGCCTTGGCTTGCAGTTGGAAGAGGGAGTAGAGATCGTTCAGGAATCCTATCAGGTTGGTTTCTTGCATGCGCATCTGCATTTTTCCTTTTTCTATCTTGCGCAAGTCCATCATCTGGTTGATGAGATGGAGAATGCGCTCGGCGTTGCGCTTGATGACCTCATAGATGGCCTGCCGCTTGGCGTCTTTGTCGCTGTTCATGAGTGAGAGCAGGGGCGATATGATGAGCGTCATGGGCGTGCGTATCTCGTGGCTGATGTTCATGAAGAAGCGTATCTTGGCCTCGCTCAGTTCCTCGCTGTGGATGTGCTCCTGCAGCCGGAGCTTGTCTTGCGCCTTGCGCCGTTGCGCGATGAATATCCATATGATAGCGGCCAGCGCGAGCAGCAGGTAGAAGGTCTTTGCCCATGCCGACTGATACCACGCGGGATGTATCACGATGGTAAACTCTCGTATGTCGCTCTTTGTCCCTCCGTCAGAGGCTTGCACTTCGAAATGGTAGGTGCCGGGAGGCATGTGGCTTAATGAAAGGCGGTTGTCGCCTGGTTCCAGCCGTTCCCAGTCTTCGTCATTCATCCTATAGGAGAAGGTGATTCTTTCGGGGTTGGCGAACGAAAGCGTGCTCAGCACCATGGTAAAGCTATTGTCCATGGGGCCTAGATGGAAGGTGTTGCTCTCTATCACGGGCTTTTCCGTGATGATATACCCTCCCGACTCCATGCCTGCGCTTACCAGACGGTTGCTTGCGTAAAGGGATATGAGCTGTATGTCCAGCTTCTTTTTCCTGCCTTTTATCTTGTCGGGCTGGAAGAGCGTCAAACCGCCAATGCCGCCAAAGACGATTTCTCCATTGGGTTTCATGCACGACACGCCTTCTGAGAATTCGTTGCCCTGCAGTCCGTCGTTGGCGAAATAGTTGCGTATCTCGCCTGTCTTGGGATCCAGGCAATTGAGTCCATGGGTAGTGGAAGCCCACAGGCGGCCTTTTCGGTCTATCCTGAGTGCCGATACGCTGTTGTCAGACAGGTTGTTCTTCATCGTGTACCATTGCGTGGCGCGCTTGGCGGGGTCGTAATGGCAGATGCCGTTGTAGGTGGCTATCCACAAGTGTTGTTTCGCGTCTTCAACGATGTCTATGATGGAAAGGTCGGTCAGCAAGCCTTTTCCCTTATCGCCTAGCGGCATCCATTTGTTTTGGGAGATGTCGAAAGCGCTAAGGCCTTCGCAGGTCCCTATGTAGAGGCGTTTGCCGTCGCTGGAGAGCCTCAGTTGGTTGATGTAGTCGTTGCAGAGGCCTTTTCCCTTTCCCCTGTCACGGTATTCCGTCACTTTCCCCGTGGCGAGGTTTACGCGCTTGAGCCCTTCTCCCATGGTGGCTATCCATAGGTTCTGCCATTTGTCTGCCACTACGTCAAATACGCTGGTGGTGATGGGGTTCGCCAGGCGCAGTTGGTGGTATTCTCCGGTCTGCTTGTCCAGCCATCCCGCTCCTTGCAGATAAGTGCCTATCCACAGCCTGCCTTGCGTGTCTTCCGTGATGCCCAGTATGGTGAAAGGTACGGCCTGGGCGCCTTTTCCTGGCGTATAGTGACGTTTGAGCGTGCCGTCGGGGCCTATGGCGTAGAGCCCGTCCTTATCCGTGGAGACGTAGAGTGTTCCGTCTTTCCCGTAGCGGGTGGCCATCACGCAAGCTTCTCCTATGAGGTTATGGGTAGGTGATTTCGCTCCGATGTATTGGAAACCGAACTGCGGGCGGGGTTGCATGAATATTCCTTTTTGGAAAAGGTTTAGCCACAAGTTGCCTTCCCTGTCCTCCATGATAGACATGATTTTGGCGCGGTTGATGTCCACCTCCCGGCAGTAGAGGTTTACCTGTTCCACTTGTTGGCTTTGGGGCAGGTAGCGGAATACGCCCACGCCATCGGTGCCTAGCAGCAGGAAACCCATCTGGCTGATCGTGACGGTATTGAGGGGCAGGTGCTTGGTGCCGGGCACGCACTCCAGTTGCAGGGGATTACCTTTCCGTGAGCGGTATAGTCCTCCACCGAGATTGGCCAGGTAGAGCGTGCCGTCATGATCCTGGCAGATATTGACGAAGGGGCCTTGTGGGTCATCGGGCAGCTGGCATTTTGCCCATCTCCCGTTTTCTCTCGTCCATACGCCCTTATTGCTGGTCAGCAGCCATATACGCTTGCTCCTGTCTTCGAATATGTCCGTCACGAAGTTGGCTACGCGGAGTTGCTTGTCCCAGATTTGCGCGGTGGTGTCATTGACCATTTTGTAGACTCCGTGTCCTGAGACGGCGATGAGTGTTTCCCCAGTGCTGGTTTGGTAAATGCGTTGCACGTATCCCTTGATTTCCTTCTTGTTGCCTTCCATCAGGCGTATGGCGTGGAAATGGTCTCCCCGAAGCACTGATACGCCTTCGTTACTGCCTAAGTAGATGTTGCCCTGGCGGTCTTGGGATACCTCGTTGATGTAGTTGCTGTTGAGCCCCAAGTCGCCGTGGCTCTCTTTCTTGAAGTTATGGAAACGGTATCCGTTATACATGCATACGCCGTTGCGTGTCCCTATCCATATGCGGCCATAGTGGTCTTGGATGACTTTTGAGGCGATGCTGCTCATCAGGTATTGGTCACCCATGTACAGTCTGCCGAACTGGGCGACTGCCCCCAGCGTATACATGATGAATAATAGAAGGGCAAAACTCTTTCTCATCGTTGTTTCGGTATATTAAACTTGTTGGATCTCTTCGAGGCCCATGTTGGTTTTGTTGTTCGTATCTCCGCAAAGCGGTCAGCCTCTTCGAGGCTTCCCACACGCGGTAAAGCATCTCTGGCCCTCTTCGAGGCCCTTTTGTCCCCCGTTTCTACACATATGGCGGTGTGTCTCTCTCCTCAGCAGCTTTTGTAGAGACGCGGCGCGCCACGTCTCCCTTTGCAAGCGTGTTCTCGCCCATGGTGTGTAGAGACGCATTCTTGCGTCTTCTCCAGCGAGTTTGTCATATCTCTCACTGCTTATGCGGCCTTTCTTGCTTGCTGAGACGCAAGAATGCGTCTCTACATAATATATTACAATGTACGTGCGCGCGCGAGCCTCGAAGAGGTTCAACCCTCAAAAGTTAGCGGTGGTATGATGAGACATTGCATAAGGTTAGGATGGCTTAAACCAGTTAGGGGGGTCTTTTTCGCAAAAATACGCGAAAAGAGTGATTCTGCCAAAATTTTTAAGGAAAAAGTGGATAATGATACCTCACGTAAAGTTTCCGCGCCGCTAGGTAAGGCATATTTAAAAGAAATTACATAATTTTGCAATCGTCAACCAAATAACTAACTAACCGATGAAAATATCCCTGTTAGCCACGGCGCTGCTTGCGTCCATGCTCTCTACCGCGGTTTTCGCCCAACCCCACAAGGGCAAGCGAGTGGAGACTTTCCGCAATCCCATGATGTGGGCCGATGTTCCCGATCCCGATGTCATCCGTGTGGGTGAAGACTTCTATTTAGTCACCACTACGATGCACTTGATGCCAGGAGCGCCTATCATGCGTTCCCGTGACCTCGTGCATTGGCAGACCGAAAGTTTCCTGTTCGACAAGTTGACCGACTCCCCTAAATACAATATGGAGGAGGGTACGGTGTATGGCCGTGGCCAGTGGGCTACCTCTTTGCGCTATCATGACGGCAAGTTCTATGCCCTTTTCGCTCCCAACGATTCCCAGGGTGGTGATACCTATATATATACCACCAAGGATCCCGCCAAGGGGTGGACACTTCTCTCCCGTCTTCCCCACTTCCATGACGCTTCCCTTTTCTTCGACGATGATGACAGGGTCTATGTCTTCAGTGGTACGGGCAGGCTTCAGGAGTTGGAACCAGACTTCAGTGCTATCAAGAAAGATGGTGTGGATGTGCAGTTACCTGTGCGTGATGCGGATGAGACGGGTCTCTTGGAGGGTAGCCGTGTCATCAAGCATGACGGCAAGTATTATCTGTTGATGATTTCTTGGCCAGCGGGCAAGCCCCGTCGCCAAGTATGCTATCGGGCTGATAAGATTACTGGCCCTTATGAGAAGAAGGTAATATTGGAGAGTGAGTACGGTGGCTTCCCCTATGTGGGACAAGGCACTATCGTAGATGACAGCAAGGGCAATTGGTATGGTGTCATCTTCCAGGACCGCGGTGGCGTGGGTCGTGTGCTTACGTTGATGCCCTGCCGCTGGATAGATGGTTGGCCTATCTTGGGTGACGAGAATGGCAAGGTGCCCACCATGATGCCCGTTCCCGTTCAGGGACAGAAGGTGGGAGAACCTTTGGTGACGAGTGATGACTTCTCGGGCAAGAAGCTCAAGATGCAGTGGCAGTGGAATCATAATCCCATTGATGAGGCTTGGTCGTTGGCTGAACGTCCTGGTTTCCTCCGCCTCCATACCAACAAGGTGGTCAGCAACCTCTTCGAGGCACGCAATACGATATCCCAGCGCATGGAAGGTCCTCGCTGCTCCGCCTATGTGAAGTTGGATATTTCGGGTATGAAGGATGGTGATCGTGCGGGCTTCGCTGCTTTCAATGGCAACTCGGGTGTGCTCACGGTTTGTCGTGACGGGGCTGATACTTATCTCACCATGCAGGAGCAGGTCGTTGCGCTCACCGAGCGGGAGAAGTTGGTCACCAGTGTCGAGATAGACGAGAAGGGTCGTACGAAACTGGAGGGTAATACGGTTTACCTGCGTATCGACGCGGATTTCAATCCCAATCGGGATATCGCCACCTTCTATTACAGCGTGGATGGAAAGAATTGGTATAAGATAGGCTCCGATTTCAAGATGGTGTTCGATTACCGGCGTTTCTTCATGGGAACAAGGTATGCCATCTTCAACTACGCCACCAAGCAGGCGGGAGGTTATGTGGATGTGGATGACTTCCAATATGCTAAAAATATGTAAAAAGAGAATAGTTTTGGTTTAAATACTGAAGGGTTCGAGTTAGGCGTAACTCGTTGGGTGTGCCCGCGGGCACACCCAATTTTAGCCCACTAACCCTTTCGAAATCGTACCAAAACCGTGAAATGTTACATTTAGCGAAGATTTTGATACATCAGCAAAAATGACTTTGTAGCATAATGCTTAAATTTGCAAACAATCTGAATCTATATTTAAATTATGTATGGACATGAAACATGAAGAACATTACTTAAGAAGGATCAGCTCCGTCTTGGTTCTCCTTCTGATGTCGTGCCTCACGGCGTTCGCTCAGGGCATCCAGATCAAGGGAACTATAGTCGATGAGCAGGGAGAAACCATCATTGGTGCTTCTGTCGTAGTGAAAGGGAATTCTGCCGTAGGTAGTATTTCCGACTTTGATGGCAACTTCACTCTGGAGGTGCCAAGCGAGAATTCAGTGGTCGTCATATCTTATATAGGTATGAAGACCCAGGAGATCAAAGTGGGCAACAAGCGTACGTTCAACATTACGCTTGAGGAAGACCGCTCTGAGCTCAATGAAGTAGTGGTGGTTGGTTACGGCCAGCAGAAAAAAGCCTCTATCGTGGGTGCCATCACCCAGACCACGGGCGATGTCCTGGAGCGTGCGGGTGGTGTGAACGATATTGGTTCTGCCTTGACGGGTAACTTGCCGGGTGTGGTAACGGTGGCCAGCTCTGGTATGCCTGGTGCTGAGGATCCCCAGATTACTATTCGTGCTGCAAGTTCCTGGAACAGCAGTTCTCCATTGGTGCTGGTGGATGGTGTGGAGCGTTCCATGAGTTCCGTGGACATCAGCTCCGTGCAGAGCATCTCCGTGCTGAAGGATGCCTCCGCCACGGCCGTTTATGGTGTGAAGGGTGCCAATGGTGTCATCCTGATTACCACCAAGCGCGGTCAGGTGGGCAAGGCCCAGATTGACGTGACCGTCAACATGACCATGAAGGTGCCCTCTAAGTTGCCCAGCAAGTACGACTCTTACGACGCCTTGAGGCTGCGTAACGTAGCTATCGAGCGTGAACTTGGAATCGCTCCAGGTTCGTGGGCAGACATTCGGCCGATGGGCTTTATTTCCATGTATCGCAACCAGACTACGGTTGAACAGAGGGAACGCTATGCGAATGTGGACTGGCAGGACGTGATTTTTGATGATTACGCCATGTCTTACAACGCCAACATCAACGTATCGGGTGGTACGGATTTCGTGCGTTACTTCGTTTCCGCTGACTACGTGAACGAGGGTGACTTGTTTAATACATGGGATACGGGTCGTGGCTATGAGTCTGGTTATGGATATAACCGCATCAACGTGCGTTCTAACTTGGACTTCTCCTTGACCAAGACCACTACCTTCAAGATGAATATCGCTGGATCTTCTGGTACTCGTAAGACTCCTTGGGGTCAGTATAGCGATGGCGACTGGGCGGTAGCGCAGCAGTGGGCCGGTGTTTATAACATCGCTCCCGACGTGTTCTTGCCTCGTTACTCCGATGGTTCTTGGGGTTATTATCCCAAAGCCGTGAACGTTACTAACTCTGCGCAGAATATAGCACTTTCCGGTATTCAAAATACTACGACTACCACTATTAACACCGACTTTACCTTGGAACAAGACCTGAGTTTTATCACGAAGGGTTTGAAGTTAAGTGGTATGATTTCTTGGGATAACGTGTTCCAGGAGAGGGATCGTGGCGTGAATGACTTGTACCATGATGCACAGCTAAAGTATATTGACCCTATGACAGGCGAAGTCTCTTATAAGTTTCCGTATGATACCAACACGGGATTTGACTTTGCGCAGGGTATTTTGTGGAGTATTCAGCCAGGTGCTGTGAACAATGGCGCAACCCAACGTCGCTTGAATTACCAGGTGCAACTCTATTGGGGTCGCCAGTTCGGCAAGCACAATGTCAGCGCCATGGGTCTGTGGGCTCGCCAGGAGACCGCCACGGGTAGTGAGATTCCCCACTATCGTGAGGACTGGGTGTTCCGTGCCACCTATGATTACGCCGGCAAGTACTTCTTCGAGTACAATGGTGCCTACAACGGATCAGAGAAGTTCTCTCCCGAGAACCGTTTCGCTTTCTTCCAGTCTGGAGCCCTCGGTTGGATGATCTCCGAGGAAAAGTGGATGAACTGGTCCAAGAGCTTCCTGGATATGTTGAAGTTCAGGGTTTCCTATGGTGAGATTGGTGATGATAACGTATGGCAACGCTGGATGTATGTGAGCCAATGGGCTTATGGTGGCAACACAAACATAGACTTGACTCATACTGCCAGCCCTTATGCTTGGTATCGTGAGAGCGTGGTAGGTAATCCCGACGTGAAGTGGGAGACCGTGAAGAAGTTTAACTTCGGTATCGACTACGCCTTCTTGGGCGGCATGTTCGCCGGTAGCTTGGATTTCTTCCATGACAAGCGTGTCGACATCCTGCTCGATGGCGCTTCTCGCTCTGTCCCCTTCTATTTCGGTGCCACCGCTCCTACGGCCAACCTCGGTGAGGTGAAGACCAGCGGTTACGAGTTGGAGTTGCGCTTCAACAAGAGCTTCAACAAGGACATGCGCCTCTGGGCCAACTTCAACATGACCCACGCCACCAACGAAGTGGTCTTCAAGGACGACCCCGAGCTCTATCCCGCTTACCAGAAGCAGGCCGGCTATCCCATGGGGCAATCTCACGCTTATGTAGACTTGGGCTATATCCAGTCTTACGATGAGCTGTATGGTAGCGTGAAGCACGATACTTCTGATAACCAGAAGTTGGTGGGCGACTACAACATCGTCGACTACAATGGTGATGGTGTCATCGACTCTGATGACTCCGTGCCTTACGGCTACTCCTCTTCACCACAGAATACCTACAACGCTACGGTTGGTTTTGAGTGGAAGGGCTTCAGCTGCTTCGTGCAGTTCTATGGTGTGACCAATGTCACACGTGATGTTGTGTTAAGTGATTTTGGTTCTTACTTGAATAATGTGTATAACCAAGGTAGTTGGTGGTCGAAAGATAACCCCTCCGCCGATGTCACCGCTTCTCGTTGGACTTCAACACCTTCCCCTTACAACAACGCAACCCGTTATCTCTATGATGGTAGTTATATCCGTTTGAAGAACGCAGAGATTGCCTACACCATCAATAATGACTGGCTCCACAAGTTGGGTCTGCGTGAGCTGCGCATTTACCTGAATGGAAACAACCTGTGGTCTTGGTCCAGGATGCCTGACGACCGCGAGTCCAACTTCGCAGGTGGCGGTGGCCAGGGTGCTTATCCTACGATGAGGCGTTTTAATCTGGGTGTGAAATTTACGCTGTAATCATCAACGACGATTAAATCTAAGAATCGACATGAAAAAGATATATAATAAATTCATATATGGTTGCATGCTGGTGGGTGTTACGCTGTTCTCCGCCTCTTGCACGGACTATCTGGACAAGTCGGCCGATACCGACGTCTCTCCGACGGCCGCTTACCAAAACTTCACCAATTTCCAGGGATTCGTGGAGGAAATCTATAACTGTATCCCCGATAAGGAAAATTGCAACTATAACGTTTCTTTCAACTGGGGTGATGATGAATTGATGGACACCAACGGCAATATGCATCTTGGTCCGCAGATAGACTTGGGTAACTTTTGGGCTTGGCAAACCGACGGACAAAATTTCTTTTATAGCTCAGGTGGTAGCTCTACCAATACAGGGCGTTTTGGACACTCTATCTGGGGGCATGCTTGGTATTGCATCCGTAAGGCTAATCTTGGTCTTGCCAACCTTGACAAAATGACTGATTGTACCCAAGAAGAGAAGGACTTGATCGCAGGTCAGCTCTACTTCTTCCGTGCTTGGTGGCACTTTGAGTGCATGATGTACCTGGGCGGTCTACCTTATGTAACGACGGTGTTGGATGCCGCAAGTGTGCCCCGCCTGCCTCGCCTCTCCTTCCAGGAGTGCGCCGATAAGTGTGCTGAGGACTTGCGTAAGGCCGCCGACCTGCTGCCCATCGACTGGGACGATACTTCAGCAGGACAGGCTACCGAGGGTCATAACCAAAGGCGTATCAACAAGATCATGGCCTTGGGTTACCTGGGCAAGGTCTATCTTTGGTCCGCCAGCCCCTTGATGAAGCATGGGGCCATGACGGGTGCCGGCAACCTGACTTACGACTACGATACCGATCGTTGCCAGAAGGCTGCCGAGGCTTTTGGTGAGTTGCTCAACCTGGTGGAGTCCGGTCAGACGCAATACGCCTTGGCAGAGTTCAATTACTCGGATATCTACACCCATACGAAGTCACCAGATGCGACTACTTGCTATAGCGAGATATGGTTTACGCAAGGTCAGAGTTGGGTTATTCCTGGTTCTACAGAGGCTATCATGTATGGTGGTGATGGAGGTGTAAATGCTTCTCCGTGGGGCTTTTCCATCTCTTTTGGACCCATCGATTTAACAACGGGAGGTAATGTGCATCATCCTACGGCAAACTATGTGAACTATGCTTACGGAATGGCCAACGGTCTGCCCATCGATGATCCCGAGTCCGGTTTCGATCCTACCCATCCTTTCCGCAATCGTGATCCCCGTTTCTATCACGATATTGTGTTCGATGGTATGCAGTATTTCATTGGTGCGGTACCTGATGGCCAGAAGTCGCTTGAAGACTATCGTTATGCCAATCTCTATACGGGCGGAAACTATCGTTCGGATAGTAAAGGATCTCGCACGGGTTATCTTTATCAGAAACTTGCCAACAAGAATAATAACATAATTGATAGGGGTAATGACTATTCGAGGTCTCCTATGGGTGCTCTCCCCTATATGCGCTTGGCCGACATCTATCTGATGTATGCCGAGGCTTGCGCCGCCATCAATGGTGCCCAGGGTAAGAGCTCCAACTTCTCGAAGACCGCTGAGGATGCCATCAACACCTTGCGTGACCGCGTGGGCGCTGCGCATGTCAACGCCAAGTACACGGCCGACAAGATCAAGTTCATGGATGAGGTGCGTCGCGAGCGTGCCTGCGAGTTGGCTTTCGAGGGTTTCCGATTCTGTGACCTGCAGCGTTGGTTGTTGCTCACCGAAGAGCCTTATAATATCAAGACCCGCCAAGAGTTCACACGCGTGAAAGACTTGTCTTGGTATCAAGATCCTGATAATGATCCCAGGGATGCTGAAGTACGGGGTTGGAAGGAGGAAACCATTCTTACCCGTCCGTTCACGGAGCGTAACTATTGGTTCCCGTTCTTCAAGAAGGACGTGTCCATCTATGAGGGCTTCACCCAGAATCCCGGATGGTAATGTGCGCCTTAAATGAATCAATACCATAATTAATAAAAAAGACAATGAGTATGAATAAACATATCAAGATATTCTTTGGAGCCATGTTGGCATGCTCTCCTTGCGTGATGGCACAGGCGCAGGAAGAGACGGACTCGGTGCAATCCGAGAAGATTCCCGTGGCGTTCAAGGAAGTCGACGAAAGAGACCTGCTCGGTGGTGTGAGCGTCTTGGACTATGAGGAATTGACCAAGAAGAACTTCAACACCTACAGCTTGGACAACATGCAGGCTTATATCAATGGTTTCAGTGGCCAGTTGTGGGGTAACGACAGCTACCTGGTGTTGGTGGACGGTGTGCCCCGTGAAGCCACTACGGTGTTGCCTACCGATATCGAGAAGATCACCTTCATGAAGTCGGCCGCCGCCGTGGCACTTTACGGTAGCCGTGCCGCCAAGGGCGCCATCCTCATCACTACCAAGAAAGGCCAAGAGGGACCGTTGCGCATCAATGGTCGTGTCAACTACACGGTCAACACCGCCAAGCGTTACCCCAAGTATTTGGGCTCTGCTGAATATATGACCCTCTACAATGAGGCACGTGTCAACGATGATTTGGATCCCCTCTACAGCGCAGAGGACATCTACAACTACGCCTCTGGACTGAATCCCTACCGTTATCCCAACGTGGACTTCTACTCCAGCGACTATATCAAGAAGGCCTATTCCGGTGTCAACGCCAATGTCGACATCTCGGGTGGTGGCAAGAACGCGCGTTTCTATGCCAACATCAACTACTATCGCAACGCCGATGTCTTCAAGTTCGGTGAGGGCAAGAAGAACTATACCGACCAGCTCTCCTTCCGCGGTAACGTGGACTTGGATATCAACGATTGGATTTCCGCCTACCTGCATTCCCAGGTGGTGTTCTACAACCAGAAGGGCACCATGGGCGCGGACTACTGGGGAACGGCCGCCACGCTCCGTCCTAACCGTGTGGCTCCCCTCATCCCCATCAGCTATGTAGCCCAAAATGCCACCGCCGCGCAGGCCTTGCTGGCTACATCCGCCAACATCATCGACGGCAAGTATTTCCTCGCGGGTACGCAGATAGACCGGACCAATGTGTTTGGTGACTTCTACGCGGCCGGTAAGAATACCTATACCGCTCGCCAGTTCCAGTTTGACGTGGGCTTGAACATGGACCTGAACCGCTTCGTGAAGGGCTTGTCTTTCCAGGCGCAATTCGCCGTGGACTACGCTACTTCCTATAACACGAACTTTAGCGATACCTATGCTGTCTATGAGCCTACGTGGGCCAACTACAATGGCGTGGATGTCATCACGGGCTTGACCAAGTACAACAATGACAAGCACTCTGGTGTGCAGAACATCGCGAATAGCGCCAGCAACCAGACCATTCTCTTCAATGCGCAGTTCAATTACCAGACGCAGTTCAACGATGACCACAACCTCAGCGCCATGGTGATTGCCAATGGTTATCAACAGACGAACTCTGGTGTTTACCACAAGACCAGCAATGTCAACCTCGGCATAGAGGTGGCCTATAACTTCGCACACCGTTACTACGCTCAGTTCGATGGGGCAGTGGTACACTCCGCTAAGTTGGCTCCCGGCCATCGCGATGCCTTCTCTCCCTCATTGACCTTGGGTTGGAGACTGAAGGAAGAGTCCTGGTTGAAGGACGTGGATGCGGTGGATGAGTTGATCATCAGTGCTTCCGCCAGCCAGTTGCATTCAGATTTGGATATCTCCGATTATTATTTGTATTCAGAGAACTATACCCCGACAGGAGCTTGGTGGGGATGGACAAATGATATCTCCATTCAGTCCACCCAAAGCTTGCGAGGTGGCAATCCCGACTTGACCTTCGTGAAGCGCAAGGAGATCTCCGCTTCCGTGAAGGGATCGTTCTTTGACCACTTGCTGGAGGTGGATGCCTCTTACTGGTATAGCATCATGGATGGTGGTATCATTGAACCAGAGACTGTTTATCCCAACTACTTCAAGGTAGGGTTCCCAGATTCTTCGTTCAGACCTTATATCAACTACAACAAGGATCGCCGTACGGGATTTGACTTGGGTTTGAAGGTGAACAAGACCGTGGGTGCGGTTGACCTCTCTCTGGGCGCCAACTTTACCTACTATACCACCAAGGCCACCCAGCGTGACGAGAAGAATGCTGATGCTTACCAGAACCGTACAGGCAAGCCTGTGGATGGCCTGTGGGGCCTCATTACCGATGGCTTCTACAAGGACGACGCAGATATCGAGAGCTCTCCCACGCCTCAGTTTGGCGAGGTGAAGCCTGGTGACTTGAAGTATGTTGACCAGAATAACGATGGCGTCATTGACATCAAGGATGAGGTTTATCTGGGCAAGGGTGGCTCGTATGGCTCTCCCTATACCTTGGGTATCAATTTCACTGCCAAGTGGAAGGGCTTCACCTTCTTCGCCCTCGCTACAGGTGGTTGGGGTGCGAAAGCCTTCAAGAGCGGCTCTTACTACTGGGTATCTGGTGACGGCAAGTATTCAGAGATTGTACGTGGCCGCTGGACCAAGGAAACCGCTGACACGGCAACCTATCCCCGTCTGACTACGCAGTCTGGTAGCCATAACTTCCGTAACTCTGACTTCTGGCTCTACAGCACCGATCGTTTCGACCTGGCCAAGATCCAGATTACCTACGACCTGCCCAGCTCACTGTTCAAGAACACGGTTGTGCGTGGCTTGCAGGTATATGTAAGTGGCAATAGCTTGCTGACCTTCTCTGGTGAGAGGGAGTTGATGGAGATGAACATTGGTTCCGCTCCTCAGTACCGCAACTTTAACCTGGGTGTATATGTAAACTTATAAATCGGATATTGAAATGAAAAAGTTCATTATATTATTAGCGTTCCTCCCTTTCTTCACGGCATGCGACGACTTGTTCTCGCCTGCCAAGGAGAACGATCAGGATCTTACGGGCAAAGATGACCAACCTGCATTCATGGAGGGTGTATTGGCGAATGCCTATGTCTTGCTGCCCTTCTCTAATGGACCTGTGTCTGACGTGGCCACTGACGATTGTGTCTCCAATGATGAAACCAATGGCTATCGATTGATGGCATCAGGCACGTGGAGCTCCAACAATGACCCAACGTCTCAGTGGCAATCCAGCCGTCACGTCATCATGTACTTGAACAACTTCTTGTCCTATGCACAAAACGTGAATTGGTCTGACGATGAGCGCATTAACCAAGCGTTCAAGTTGCGTTTGTCGGGTGAGGCGTATGGCCTGAGAGCTCTATTCATGTACAATTTGTTACGTGCCCATGGAGGATGGGGCGATGATGGAGTGCTTTATGGTGTACCTATCGTAACCGAACCAGAGGGCGCTTCAACAGATTTTAATGTGCCTCGTAACACTTTCAAGGATTGCATGGATTCCTTGATAGCTGACGCTAATCGTGCCATTGAGCTATTACCAGCGGATTATAAAGATGCGTCAAGGGAAACTGATATTCCTGCACAGTATCGTGCTATTGGCATTACCAATCCTGTGGAATACAATCGTATCTGTGGTGTACATTTTGGTGGTCGTATGTCGGCTCGTATCGCCGAGGCCATCCGTGCCATGGCGGTCTTAATGGCTGCCAGTCCCGCTTTCAGTGAAGGCTCTGGGTATACTTGGAAAGAGGCTGCTGATTATGCAGCCGTGGTAATTGATCATATTGATAGAGGTCAAGCAGTTGCAGATGGAGGTTCTGTTGATGCTCTTACGGGAGTAGCTAGCAATGGTTATACGTGGTATGCTAATGCTAGTGAAATCGCTGGCCTTGGTCCAGGTGTCAATCCTGCCGAGATCATTTGGCGTGGTGGCAGAAATAAGGACAATCCATTGGAGACGGACAATTTCCCGCCTACGCTTTACGGTAATGGTCGTATCAATCCCACGCAGAACTTGGTGGATGCTTTCCCCATGGCCAATGGCTATCCCATCACTCACGAGGACAGCGGTTATAAACCTAACGACCCCTACACGGGTCGTGACCCTCGCCTTACCACTTACATCCTCGTGAATGGTGGCACGGCTGGTATTTTCAATTCGGTGATTATCACGGGTAACTATGGTACGACCACCAACGACCAGCTCAACCGGGAGAACCGTTACTCCACTCGCACGGGTTACTACATGAAGAAGCATTTGCGTCAGGATGTTAACATCGACCCTAGCTCTCTCAACCCGCAATTCCACTATACGGCCTACATCCGTACCACGGAGATCTTGCTGGATTACGCCGAGGCCGCCAATGAGGCTTGGGGTCCTAAGGGAACGGATTCGCATGCTTACAGCGCTTATGACATCATCAAGGCAATTCGAGCCCGTGCCGGTGTCGGTGGCACCAATGACCCCTACTTGAAGAATATAGCCGACAACAACGACAAGGATGCCATGCGTGAGTTGATTCGCAATGAGCGTCGTTTGGAGCTTTGCTTTGAGAACAAGCGCTTCTACGACCTGCGCCGCTGGCAAGTGCCCTTGACGCAGTTGAATGAGACCGCAAGGGGTATGCAGATTACACAAAACGCTAGCACAGCTGCACTTATCTATACGCCCATCACGGTGGAGAACCGCGCTTTCAAGGACTATATGTACTGGGGTCCTGTTCCCTACAGTGAGTGCTTGAAGTTCTCTAACTTGCAGCAGAACAAGGGCTGGTAATCATGTAATTGGAATTTATGAAATAGACAAAAATGACAGACATGAGAAAGATACTATCTTTATTAGCAGTGGGAGTAGCCGCTATGGCCATGGTGTCTTGCGAAAACCAGGATACCGACTTCCCCGACTTTGACTACCAAACGGGTTACTTCGCTTATCAGACCCCTATCCGTACCCTGGTGCTGGGTAATGATGAGCGTACGAACAACTCGATAGACAATGAGCACAAGGTTCGTATTTATGCTGTTGCGGGAGGTACCCGCAACGGCATAAAGGCCACGCTGGGCTTTGTGGTGGATGAGAACCTGTGTAACAATCTCGAATTCAGCGATGGCACACCCGTGTTACCCATGCCTTCGGACTGGTATACAATACAGGGAGACCAAATTCCTATCAATGGCCTGAATGGCTATGTAGAAGTGCAACTGAACGATGCGTTCTTCAAAGACCCCAAGGCCATCAAGAACACCTATGTCATTCCTTTGCGCTTGACAGATGAGTATGCTGGTGTGGATTCTATCCTGCGCGGTGAGCCTTTGGTGGAGAACCCCTGGCGTTTGCAGTCCTCTGATTGGAGTATTGCCCCCAAGGACTATGTGCTCTATCTCGTGAAGTTCATCTCTCCGTGGTCAGGCAACTACCTGCGCCGTGGCGTGGATGTCATCACTGAGAATGGTACTACTACGACCAACGTGCGTCATGAGCAGTATATTGAGTACGATGAGGTATTCAATTTGGCTACGACCGCGCTGAACACCGTCAGCTACAAGTTCGATAACAACTGTAATCTCTTGTTGAGATTCTCCGAAGACGGCAGCGAGTGCACCTTCGCTACCGACAATCCCGATGATTATACCGTCAGCGGTACGGGTAAGTATGTGTACAAAGAGGACAACCCCCGCCCCGATTTCTGGGGTGAGAAGCCTCGTGACGTGATTTATCTCGATTACAAAGTGACCGTGAAAACTACGGGCAAGACCGTGGAAACAAAGGATACCTTGGTGGCTCGTGACCGTGCGATTAGTGGTGCGCCTGAGGAGTTCTCTTATTCTTATAAACCAGAATAAAAAACAGCCATGAAACATATAGACAAGTTAATACCGATGGCCTTGGGGTTGGCGTTGCTGACCTCATGCGCTGACAACGACATGCCGTTCTTCGGGGTAACAGATCCTGGCACGAATGCGCAGTATGCTTACCTGAATGAGTATGACGTATTGAAGAACTATACCAATCCCAACGCCAATCCTGACTTCAAGTTGGGATTGGGCGTGGACGCAGGCTCTTTTGATGCAGGTAACGCACAATACCAGATTGCCGCCACCAACTTCAACGAGGTGACACCTGGTAACGAGATGAAGTATGCTTCCATTGTAGCTAATGATGGTTCCATGAACTTCTCAACGGTTACTAATTTCATTGAGGATGCGAAAGCTGCTAACCTGACCGTCTATGGTCATACGTTGGCTTGGCACTCCCAGCAAAACAACACCTATTTGAATGGGTTGATTGCGCCAGAGATTATCAATACCCCTGGTGGCTCAAGCAACTACTTGCGCATCCATCAGGATGAAGCTGTAGAACCTTGGAATGGCCAAAACGTTTATACTTTGGATGCTCCTCTTCAAGCTGGTACTGAATATACCATGTCTTTTAAGTGTAAGATGGAAAACCCCATTGGCGTGAATGTATTGACCATGCCTGTGAATGAAGGTGATAATACTATTTATTCTATTCAGACAACTACTGATTGGAGTAACTATTCATTTGACTTCACTCCTGCCGATGGTAACCAACAGTGCATTAAGTTCTATTTTGGCTCAATGGTAGGTGATCTTTGTTTTGATGATATTAGATTAACCCTCAAGGGAGGTGCTGATAATCTTATCAAAAACGGAGATTTTGAGAATGCCAATCAACTGCTTTGGGCAAATAAGTATAATCACAAGTTCACCCAGGAGATTGTCGAAGTAGAGGGTGGTGGTGACGTGACCATGGTTCCCCACGATGTTTGGACCTGTGACTTCAACAATGGTGAAGTTATTGGCGGATGGGGTGACGATTTCTCAGCCGAAAATGTCGCTACTGGAGGAGAAGACGGCTCAGGCTGTATGAAATGTGGTCACTCTAATGAGAAACAGGGTTGGGAAGTACAGTTTGCACAAGGTTTGAACGGCGTACTTACCAATGGTACTACCTATAAGTTGAGTTTCAAAATCAAGGGCTCTGTTGCCGGAACTATTACCGCTAACCTCAGAAATGCTGAAAGTTATGCCAATAGAGGTGATTTCCAAAGCATCAATGTCACAACCGATTGGCAAGAATTTAACCTGTCTGCTACTTGTAATGGAGACGATGCCAATAGCTTTATCTTCAATGTAGGTAATTATGTTGGCGATCTCTATCTTGATGATGTTCGCCTCTACTACGAAACCGCAGGTGGCGAGATAGAGAAGACTCCTGAAGAGAAGAAGGAAATCCTCACCAATGCTATGGATGCTTGGATTACTGGTGTCATGAATGCTACTGGTGGTTATGTTACCACTTGGGATGCCGTGAATGAGGCAATCTCTGGTGCTGACTATGAGAATCCTGATGATCCTAGTGATCCACATATCGGTTATTATGACCTACAGACTTCTGAAAATGGAGATCCATCTACAAACTTCTACTGGCAAGACTACTTGGGCAAGGAGGATTACGTGCCTATCGTAACTAAGTTGGCTACACAACGTTTTGAGGAGGCAGGTGGTGATCCCTCACAGTTGAAACTTTTCATCAACGACTACAATTTAGAGTCTTGGTGGGACGGCAACAAGAAACTGAAGAGCTTGATCCACTGGATACAGGTTTGGGAAGCTAATGGTGCCAAGATTGACGGTATCGGTACGCAGATGCATGTCAGCTACATCCTCAACCCCACCGACCAAAAGGCCCAGGAGGACGCTATTGTCAACATGTTCCAATTGATGGCCGCCACCGGCAAGCTCATCAAGATATCCGAGTTGGATATGGGTATCATAGAGAATGCTTTCGGCACGCCCAAGAAGACTGAGGAAGTCACCTACGAGGAGCAGCTGAAGATGGCGGACTTCTACAAGTTCATCATCGAGAAGTACTTCGAGATCATACCTCAGGCTCAGCAGTATGGCATCACGCAGTGGTGCTGCACCAACAGTCCTGCCGATTCTGGTTGGAGAGCTGGCGAGCCTTGCGGACTCTGGGATCTCAACTATAGCCGTACTCCTTCCTATGGCGGTTTCGCCAATGGTTTGGCAGGCAAGGTTATCGTAGAGCCCTCGCCTGTACCTGGTGACGGTTCCGACGCAGGTGCCGCAGAGTAACTCCCGCTAACTAATTATAACTATGGAAGCCACGAATGAGCCTTATAAAGCCCTTCGTGGCTTCTTCTGTCTTATTGATGCAACTTTGTCAACCTAACCTAGCGCGAGTTCGACGAAAACTTGTAGAGACGCATTCTTGCGTCTCGGCAAGCAAGATAGCCGGATAAAGTCGCCTGTCGCGAAGACTTGGCAGCTGGCTGAGACGCAAGAATGCGTCTCTACAGTCTGGCAATAACAAGGCTTGCGCACATAAAGTGGAATTCGTCGAACTCAGGTTAACCTAATTAACATGAAGAAAAATTTACGTTACTTATTGCTATTGTTGCTTTGCGTCCTGACGCAGGCACCCGCATTGGCTTGGCCAGGCATGCCCTTGCCGAGACTCCATGTGGATGGCCGCTACTTCAAGGACAACAACGGCAACATCGTGAACCTGCATGGTTTCGCGCAGACTTACAGCCCCTGGTTTAACGAGCAGGGGACCAAGTGGTCAAACTATGACGTGCAGGCGTGCCTGGCCTATAACCAACAGAAGATAGACCAGATATTGGCCGCGGGCTGGAAGATGACCTTCGTGCGCCAGCACATGGATCCCTACTGGAGCAACGACCCCAGCAAGGGCCACAAGGAAGAGAACGACATCTCCGCCTTCAGGATGGAGAGGTTCAAGAAATACCTGGATGAGGTATTTGTGCCCATGGCCCTCTATGCCGTGGACAAGGGACTCTATGTGGTGATGCGCCCGCCTGGAGTTTGTCCCGAGTACATCTCCGTGGGCGGGGAGTACCACAAGTACTTGCTCGCCGTATGGGAGGTGGTGGCCCAGAACTCCAAATTGCGCAACCACCCCAACATCATGTTTGAGTTGGCCAACGAGCCCATCAAGATCAAGGCCGCTGACGGCAGCGACGGCGGCTTCAAGGAGATGCATGACTTCTTCCAGCAGATAGTGGACATGATGCGTCAATATTGCGACAACATCATCCTGGTGCCTGGTCTGGCTTACCAAGCCAATTACGCGGGCTACGCAGACTACCCCATCACGGGACAAGATATCGGCTATGCCGTGCACTGCTATCCTGGATGGTTCAACAGCGGTACTACCGACGCACCTGACGTGAATTACGAGAAGTTCCAACGCGGATGGGACGAGCAGATAGGTCCTGTCTCCAACTTCGCCCCCATCGTGGTGACCGAGATGGACTGGGCACCCGAGAAGTATTTCACGAAAAACCCTGATGGTTCTTCCTCTGGTCCTTCCTGGGGACATGGAATGACCGGTACGGCCGGCGGCACGGGCTTTGGCGCTAACTTCAAGCTGATAGCCGACAACTCGGGCAACGTGAGCTACCTTATCTTCACGGGTTGTGAGCTGCTGGCGCAGTTTGACCCCAATAACCCCGCCACCAGCGAAGCCAACACCACTTTCCTGAATGACCCGGAGGCCTGTCCCTGGCCTGTCTATCACTGGTATCTGGACTATGCCAACAAGGAGTATCCCCGCCAGGATTTCTCCCGTCTGTATACTGCGGACAATGGAGACGGCACTTTCCATAACCCCATCCTGAACGCCGACTTCCCCGACCCCGATGCCATCAAGGTGGGAGATACCTACTACATGGTGACTACTACCTTCCACAATTTCCCCGGCTGCACGCTGCTGAAGTCTTATGACTTGGTGAACTGGCAGTATTGCGCCAATCCTTTGGAAAAGATGTCCTCAAATCCCGAGTATAACCTGGAGGGCGACCAGAACATCTACGCCAAGGGAGACTGGGCCAACAGCCTGTTCTACAAGGACGGGAAGTTCTATATCATGTTCAACGCTTTCGGCAATGGTGACGATGGCGGCGGCTACCTGCTCTCCGCCACTGACCCCGAGGGGCAATGGGAAATGACTCGCCTGAGCGAGGGCTACTATGACCCGGGCGTATTGGTAGACGAGGACGGCACCGTGTATGTGGCCTGCGGCAACGGCAACCTGAAGGTGGTGCAGCTGGACGAGAACTTCAAGAAGGTGAAGGAAGTGCCGGTAGACGGTGGCTTTGAAGGCCTGGAGGGCAGCCACTTCTACAAGATAGGCGACTATTACTATATCTATGCCGTGAGCTGCGCATGGCCAGGCACGCAATGGTGCTTCCGCTCCAAGAACGTCTTTGGCCCCTATGAGAAGAAAGAAGTGTTCAATGACGGCAAGGCTACCCACCAAGGCGCTTTGATACAGACGCAGAGCGGAGAATGGTGGACTATCCTGATGAGAGACGCAGGCCCTGTAGGCCGTGTGCCCAACCTGTTGCCCGTGTCATGGGTAGAGGACTGGCCAGTTATCGCTGAAAACAACACGAACGCCGTTAATCTTACCCTCAACAAGCCCAACGTAGGTGGCGCATACCCCATCACCTATCTGCCCACCAACGACAACTTCCGTGACTACAAGATTGGCATGCAGTGGGCATGGAACCACAATCCCGACAACGGCAGCTGGTCGCTCTTCAACAATCCCGGCTATCTGCGCCTTTACACCTCGGGAACGGCCTCTTCGCCCAAGCAGGCACGCAACTCACTCTCCCAGCGCATCTTTGACTACAAGGACGACGCTCCCTCCATGGGAACTGTTTGCCTGGACATCTCTGGCATGAAGGATGGTGACGTGGCGGGTATCTCCGTCTTCCAAGACCCCTACAGCTACGTGGCCATCACCAAGCAGGGCGGAACGTGGAAGTTGACACAAGCCATCGTGGGCGACGAGAACGAGAACTGTACCACCTCTATCGAGGTGACCCCCGTGGAAAACAAGATTTACCTGCGCGCCATCGCTAATTTCGAAACCAACAAGGCTACCTTCAGCTACAGCACGGACAACGCCAATTACCTGACTATAGGCGAAGCGATGACGATGGCCTTCGACCTCTCGGTCTTCGCGGGCAACCGTTACATGCTCTTCAACTACGCTACCCAGCAGGAGGGCGGCTACGTGGACGTGGACTGGTTCTCCACCGAGCAGATTTTCAATGAGGATACCTACTACGATCCCGACGTCCCCTCTTACTCCGAGGACTATCTCACCGTGCAGAACCTGGAGATCAGCCAGGATACCTACTCCTTGCTGCCAGGCACGGGCAAGTCGTTTACGCTCACGGCCATCTATAAGGACGGTCACCAGCAAGACGTGACGGCAGAGGCGAAGTATGAGATAGCCAATCCCGCCGTGCTGTCCATCTCCAACGGCAGATTGGTGCCCCAAGGCTTGGGCTCTTCTGACGTGACGGCTACCTATACCGACAATCTGGGCAACTCACGCGTCCAGACGTTTAAGGTGGTCATAGACCACTTCCCCTTGACCCAGGACGGCGTGAATCCCAATATCTACGCATCTGGCTCATGGAACGCAAGTACCCATACGCTGATTACGGGTCAATGGGGCTTCGGTGGCTGGCAATACTCCAGCGCGGTAGACTTCTCGAGCTATAAGTATATCGTGATAGAGTTCGCCACGGCTCCTTCTTGCGGTGCGTCGTTCCGCCTCTTTGACGAGAACAACTACTGGAGCAGTCCTGCCATGGTAGCGTGTGACGATCAGAGCAAGGTTGTGATAGAACTTTCCACTTTGAAGAAAGATGGCTCCAATACTCCCTTAGACCCCAGCCACATTTACATCGCTGGTTTCTGGTCGAATGGCGGCCAGCCCATCAAGATTAAGAATATCTTCGTGAGCCAGGACGGCAACACCTCCGGCATAGATGAGGTGGAGACCGATAACGGCAACGAATTGGTGGATGTTTACTCCTTGCAGGGCGTCTTGCTCTACCAGGGCGTGACGAGGGCAGAGGCAGAGTCCCTGCTTAAGCCAGGCATCTACATCATCGGTGATCAAAAAGTCGCTATCAAATAATCCTTTCGGCGGGTCATCCAAGTGGGTGACCCGCCGCTGCGTTATAGCCTGCCAGCTTGCCGAGACGCGAGAACGCACCTCTACACCTTTCCGTCGACCCGACATCGGGATTACTATCTCACCTCAAGTGAGATTACTATCTCATAGCCGATGAGATTACTATCTCACCAAGCATGAGATTACTACCTCAAAAACGCGGGGACAGGGGGCGCACCTCCACGACCCTGCCAATGGCAGTCTTTCACTCACTATTCCCCGAACGGGTGTTAAAATAGCGCGAGTTCGACGAATTCCACTTTATGTGCGCAGCCCTGTTATCACCAAACTGTAGAGACGCATTCTTGCGTCTCAGCCAGCTGCCAAGTCTTCGCGATTGGCGATTTTATTCGGCAATCTTGCTTGCCGAGACGCAAGAATGCGTCTCTACAACTTTTCGTCGAACTCACGTTAAAATAAGAAAACATATTATAATATTAAGGTGTATTTTGGACATTTTAGGAGGAAATTCGTAAATTTGCATTAATAATCCGGATGCGTACTAGACGCTCGCAACCTAACCTCGCTAACTGTAATAATCTATATGTTCCGCGACTTAATATTCTACGACTTATGTACAAACAGAAATTCCTATTGACGTTATCTGCGCTGTGCCTGTCCGCGATGACAGCCCTGGCGCAAACGGTGACGCGCACAGACCAAGGCGTGACGCTCACCGCAGATGACCAAAAGGTAGAGGTCACCTTCCTCAACAATGACATCGTAAGGGTGGTGAAATATCCTACCCAGTATTCCACCAATCCCGGCAAACCCTCCATGGCGGTAGTGATGAAGCCCCAAAAGACTTCCGTCTCCTTGAAGGACGAGGCCAATCAAGTCACCCTGTCTTCCAAGACCTTGCGGGTGAACGTGGACAAGACCACCGGTGAGGTGAGCTTCCTGGCCAAGGATGGCAAGCAACTGCTTACCGAAACAGGAAAGGCCAATTTCACCCAGATTACCGAGCGTGCCGACAAAGGCAGCTATAAGTCCAGCCAGTCTTTCAAGCTGGAAGCAGACGAGGCCATCTATGGACTGGGCAACCTGGAGAACGGCAAACTCTCACAGCGCGACGTAAACCGCACCTTGCTGCCTGGAAACGTGGAGGACGGTATTCCCTATATTCTCTCCGTGAAAGGATATGGCGTATATTGGGACAACTATTCCCCGGTCCGCTTCACCGACAACCAGCAAGGCACCACATTCGAATCCACTGTGGGCAACAGCGTGGATTACTACTTCATGCGTGGCAACAACGCCGACGGCGTAGTGGTACAGATGAGGGAGCTGACGGGGCAAGTGCCCATGTTCCCCTTGTGGACTTATGGCTTCTGGCAGAGCCGCGAGCGTTACAAGAGCCAGGCGGAGTTGCTGGAAGTGGTGACCAAGTATCGCGAGCTGGGCGTGCCCATAGACGGCATCATCCAGGATTGGCAATACTGGGGCAACAACTATCTGTGGAACGCCATGGAATTCATGAACGCCGACTTCCCCAACGCCAAGGGCATGGTGGAGCAAGTCCACAAGATGAACGCCCATATCATTCCCTCCATCTGGTCTTCCTTCGGCCCAATGACGAAGCCCTACAGGGAACTGGACGCGAAGGGACTGCTCTTCAACATCTCCACATGGCCCCAGTCGGGTATCGGAGAGCAGTGGCCTCCCCGCATGGACTATCCTTCTGGCGTGAGGGTGTATAACACATACAGCGCTGAGGCCAGGGACATCTACTGGAAACACCTGAAGCGCCTCTATGACCTGGGCATGGACGGATGGTGGATGGACTCCACCGAGCCAGACCATTTCGACGGAACCGAGGACGATATGGACACACCTACTGGCATGGGTTCCTTCCGCAGCGTGAGAAACGCCTATCCCTTGCTCACCGTGGGTGGCGTATATGACCACCAGCGAGCCATAGACTCCACCAAGCGCGTCTTCATTCTCACCCGCTCGGGCTATGCAGGACAGCAGCGTTATGGCTGCAACGTTTGGTCGGGAGACGTGACTTCCTCTTGGGACGCTTTGCGCAACCAGGTGAACGCAGGCCTTAACTTCACCCTGACGGGAAATCCCAATTTCAATTCAGATATAGGCGGCTTCTTCTGCAGTGCCTACAATAACTCCTGGGGAGACGGAAGCGCACCGCATAACCCCGCTTTCCAAGAGCTTTACACCCGCTGGATGCAGTTCGCCATCTTTACGCCCATGATGCGCAGCCATGGCGCGGACGCTCCCCGAGAGGTTTACCAATTCGGCAAGGCAGGCGAACCCATCTACGACGCACAGTTGGCCGCCATCAAGATGCGCTATTCCCTGCTGCCCTACATTTACTCCACCTCCTGGCAGGTGACCAGCCAAGGCTATAGCTTCATGCGTGCCTTGATGATGGACTTCCCCGCCGACAAGCAGGTGTGGAATAACCGAGACGCTTTCATGTTTGGTCAGTCACTGTTGGTGGCTCCCGTGCTCAAGGCGCAGTATACGCCCGAGTCGCAGCGCAAGATGACCGCCGAGGAAGGATGGAACAAATCGGAAGGCGACAAGACCGTGGCCAACCTGGGCAACGTAGATTTCTCGCAGCCCAAGACCACGCAGGTTTACCTGCCGCAGGGTGCCGACTGGTATGATTTCAACAGCAACAAGCACTACCAGGGCGGACAGACCATCACCTTGGAGAGCCGCATCAACCTCGTGCCCGTCTTTGCCCGTGCCGGTGCCATCATCCCCATGGGTCCCGATGTGCAGTACGCCACCGAGAAGAAGTGGGACAACCTGGAGTTGCGTGTATACGCCGGTGCTGATGGCAGCTTTACCCTCTATGAGGACGAGGGCGACAACTATAACTACGAGAAGGGTGTTTACAGCACTATCGCCTTGAAATGGGACAACAAAGCCCGCCGCCTCACCATCGCCAAGCGTCAGGGTAGCTATCCCGGCATGCTGACTCGCCGTGCTTTCCGTGTCACCTTGGTAGACCAGCAAGGCAAGACTGTCACCAAGACGGTCAACTATACAGGCAAGAACGTCAGCGTGAAGTTCTGAGCGCATTCCGAATCTATCTAGATAATGAATCCCGCCCAGCAAGGCCAATGGTCTTCTCTGGGCGGGATTCCCGTTGTTGTCATTCACCTGCCTCCTTGCTTGCCGAGACGCAAAAATGCGTCTCTACACGTTTCTGCTGACATTTTGTTATGTAATTTTGTCAAGAATGTATTAGCCGTCGCGTGTAGAGACGCATTTTTGCGTCTCGGCAAGCAAGAAAACAATGGAAGAGCCATGTCTCTACATTTGGGGTATGCGTAAAACGCGATTCGCCATTACGTCTCGCCATTTCACCATCCGAAAGGAAATCTCCCCGATTGGGGTTAAAAAGGCCTAAAAATAAATAGGCATGGCATATTCCTACCATATTAATATGTACCTTTGCATCAGAAAGCAGATAGACTTTATGGCACGAATCCTGATAGTGGAAGACGACTTGACCTATGCCACCATGATGCAAGCATGGTTGCGCAAGCACGGCTTTGAGGTGGAGAAGACGGGCGCGGTGATAGATGCCGCCAAGCTTTTCACCGCGGGCGGCCAGTTTGACTTGGTGTTGTCCGACCTCCGCTTGCCCGATCGCGACGGCCTCTTCCTGCTCCACTGGATGCGCAAGCAAGCCATCATGACCCCCTTTATCGTGATGACCAGCTACGCAGAGGTGCAAAACGCCGTGGAGGCCATGAAGTCTGGAGCCTGCGACTATATCGCCAAGCCCGTGGAAAAGGAAGCCTTGCTCCGCAAGATACAAGATGCCTTGCGGCCAAGCCCTGCCGCGAAGGAGCCGGGGAACGCCGTCCCCTCTCCGCTTACTGCCCCTTCCGCCGAACCTGCCCCTTCCCATTCCGCTCCTCTTTCGTCCAAGGAGAAGGTAGCGGGCGGAGCGCCCAAATACATAGAAGGCAAAAGCGAGGCCTCCCGCCAACTCTATGATTACGTGAACCTGGTGGCTCCCACGCCCCTTTCCGTGCTCATCCTGGGAGCCAGCGGCACTGGCAAGGAATACGTTGCCCATCGCATCCACGAGCAAAGCCCCCGAGCGGACAAGCCTTTTTTCGCCCTTGATTGCGGCGCCATTCCCAAAGACGTGGCCGCCTCGGAGTTCTTTGGCTATACGAAGGGCGCTTTCACGGGTGCCATGGGAGATAAAAAGGGCGCCTTTGAGCTGGCCAATGGCGGTACGCTCTTCCTCGACGAGGTGGGCAACCTGACTTATGACGTGCAAGTGCAACTGCTCAGGGCCTTGCAGGAGAGGAAAGTGAGGCCGCTGGGCGGCGCGAAAGAGGTGGAGATAGATATCCGCCTGGTGTGCGCCACCAATGGCGACCTGGCCAAGCAGGTGGAGGAGGGCACTTTCCGTGAAGACCTTTACCATCGCATCAATGAGTTCACCATCGTGATGCCCGCCTTGAAGGACAGGGATACAGACCTCTTCCTCTTCGCCGACCTCTTCCTGAAGCACGCCAACGAAGAATTGGGCCGCAACGTGATAGGCTTTGATGACAAGGCTTCCGAGATGTTGGCCCGATATGACTGGCCTGGCAACCTGCGAGAACTCAACAACGTGGTGAAGCGTGCCACGCTGTTGGTGAAGGGCGACTATATCGGCGTGGAGGAGTTGCGCCTCTCCATGCGACAACCAACCCACCAGGAGAACCTCGCCTTGCGTGACGAGAACACGGAGCGGCAGCGCATTCTGGCCGCCCTGAAGTCCACGGGGGGCAATAAGAGCAAGACCGCCATTCTCTTGGGCATTGACCGCAAGACCCTTTACAATAAATTGCAGAAATACGGGCTGTCTATTGAGCGATAACCCAGCTACACATTATTTTATTTAAGTGAATCCGGCGAAAAGTTGTAGAGACAAGTTATACACCCCTCTAACGGGTTATCGCCATGCAGGCTGAAAACATGCCGTTATTAAAACATCGTGAGTTCGACGAAAACTTGTAGAGACGCATTTTTGCGTCTCGGCAAGCAAGATTGCCGAATAAAATCGCCTGTCGCGAAGACTTGGCAGCTGGCTGAGACGCAAGAATGCGTCTCTACAGTTTGGCAATAACAGGGCTGCGCACATAAAGTGGAATTCGTCGAACTCACGATAAAACAAGTTATTTTCCTGATTAAAACAAGTTATTTCCGACACGAAAACAAGTTGTTTTCCCAAGCAAAATAACTTATTTTCCCGAGCGAAACAAGTTGATTTCCCCAAGCCCCCAAAATAACGAGGCGGCAGAGGGGGTGTTTTCCACAGGATTGGGGAACGGAATTGTGGAATAATTCCACACTTATTCCACAATTTCCACACTTCCCCAATTCTCATAAAAATTTTCTTCTTCCTCAATATCAGGCAGTTAGCTCTTTCGTCACCCTTTTGGCACGCCCGTTGCATAAATATAAGCGTCAACAAGACAACATATTTAATAACAATAAAAACTGAAAGAATTATGAAGAAGTTATTTGTATTGGCTTTCGCCTCTATGGTATTGGTATCTGTAAGTAATGTATTCGCAGCTAAGGGTGTTGAGGGCACTCTGCCTGAGACTGTCGTTTCTGACTCTACTGTAACTACTTCAACTGACACCGTAGCTGCTCCTACTACTGCCCCCAGCGATAGCGTCGCTCAGTAAGGGACATGTATAGTGGCATTTCCAAGAGAGGAATGTGAATGAGAGAAAGTAGACCCGCCCGGGCAATTGCCTGCGGCGGGTCTCATTGTTTATGGCCCTTTCGCGGGACGGCAAGGCGGTATTCTCGCGCAAAACAGCTACTTTTCTACCCCAAGAGGCTTACTTTCCAAAATAAATGCGTATGTTTGCAGACGGCAAACAACGTTTTTTCCCACCACGATGAAACTCAGTGTCTCCGCAAAAGTCACCATTGGCTATCTCTTTTTCTTGCTGGTGCTCGCGCTCTGCATCTGGTTGGTGTATGACAACATACGCACCTCCCACTGGCTAGGCACTGCCGAGGAACTGGCTGCCAACCGCCGGGATGTCACCGACAGCCTGGTCTACAGCCTCTTGGATGCCAACAACCGGGAACGTGCCATTTACCTGGGCTCTGCCGAGGAGTGGGACGCATATGAGCAAGCCGTGGAAAGAGCCCAGGACTTGGCGGAAAGACTGAAGCGCTCCATCAACGACACCACGACCTACCAAAAGATTGACTCCCTGCGCTGGCTGCTTGACCAGAAACTGGACAACACCCTGAGCGTGATGACCCTCATGGCCAACGGAAGCTCGGACAGTTACGTGCAACGCAAGGTGGAACAGCTGCGGGAACGCAGGGACTCCGTGGTGGTGAGACCCAAGAGCGTGGAGACCAAGCAAGACAGTACGGTGGTGGTGGAAGTGGTGAAGACCCGCAAAGGTTTCTTCAGGCGACTGGCCGACGCTTTCCGCAAGCCGCGCACCGACACGGTGAAGGTGACCAAGCACGAGGGAGCGCAAGAGACTGACTCCGTCACCCACAACATCGACGTGAGTGACAGCGTGGCCACGGTGCTCTCGCAAATACAGGAAAGAGAGGAGGAAGCGAGAGAGCGGAGAGTGGAGAAGATACGCTCCCGGGAGGAGCGGCAACAGCGAGTGGGCGTGGAACTGACCCGTCGCACCGCCCAACTGCTGGAGGAAATAAGAGACAGCGAACGAAGGGAGCTAAGGGATGCCATCGGCGAGACGGCCGCCGCCCGTTATGGCGTGATGCGGCAGATGGGACTCCTGGGGGGCATCGCCGTGCTTTCCTCACTGGTATTGCTCTATCTCGTGGGGCGCGACGTGAGACAAAGCAAGCGATATAGTGAACACTTGGAGGAAGCCAAGGCCGACACCGAGCGGCTGATGGCCCAAAGAGAGAGGCTGCTCTTGACCATCACCCACGACATCAAGGCGCCAGCCGCCTCTATTTCAGGCTTCATAGAATTGTTGCGGGAACACGTAAAAGGCCAGAAAGCCGCTTCCTATTTGCGCAATATCCAGAATTCCGCCACTCATTTATTGCAGCTCGTCAGGGCGTTGTTGGACTATCACCGACTGGAGAGCGGCAGCGTGGAGGTGCAGGTAGCCTCTTTCTCCCCGTCCCGATTGCTGGAAAGTTGCGTGGAGGAGATGCGCCCCATGGCGCAGGAACGGGACTTGCGACTGACCTGTGATACCCAGGGGTGCCCCCAGAAGTTGTTCCTGGGCGACGCTTTCCGCATGCGGCAAATCGTGGACAACCTGCTCAACAACGCTTTGAAATATACCTCGGAGGGTGGCGTGAGCGTGAAAGGCAATGTGGGGAATGGCTATTTCCACATAGAGGTGGCCGATACTGGCAGGGGCATGAGCCCGGAAGAAAGCCGCAAGGTGTTCCAAGCCTTCACCCGCCTGGCCAATGCCCAAGGCGAGGAGGGCGTGGGACTGGGACTGTCCATCACCAAGGAACTGACGCAGTTGCTCAATGGCACCATCACCCTTTCTTCCCAAAAGGGCAAGGGAACCACTTTCTATGTCACTTTGCCCGTGAAGCCCGCTCCCGCTGACGCTGAAACGGAGCGGGAGGAGATGGCTATCGCGTCCGACAGGCAGCCCATCGTCATTCCTTCCCAAGAAAGAAAAGGCAAGGAGAAAACAATCCACAAGGTGATGATACTGGATGATGACGGACTTCAGTTGCGGCTTACCGCCGAGTTGCTGCGCAGGATCTCGGGCGACAAATGGCGGCTGGAGGCATTTCAGCGAGTGGCCGAGGCCGTGGAGTGGGCGAGGGCGGAACACCCCGACTTGATATGTATCGACATCGAGATGCCAGAGATGAACGGCATGGAGGTGCTCCACCGCTATCCCGAACTGAAGCAAGCCACTTGCGTGGCCATGACGGCACATGATCCCAGCATCGCGCCCAGCTTGCGTTTGTCAGGTTTTGATGCCTGTCTGTTTAAACCCATAGACGGGGCGCAGCTGGCTCAGGTATTGGCACCCTTTATCGGCGATGCGCCCGTAGAGGAAAGCACCGAGCCCCAGGCGGGAAACCTGGATGCTCTCACCGCTTACGCCGATGGCGACAAGGAAGCGGAGCGAGAGATATTGGAGAGTTTCAGACAGGAACTCGAATCCTATCTCAGCCAGTTAGCCGAAGCTTTAAAGACAGATTCCCGCGAGCCTGTTTCCAAAGTGGCGCACAAGTCGTTGCCCACGTTCCATGTGATACAGTCACCCGTAGAGGAAACACTAAAAACCCTATCCCCAGAGGAGATAGGGAAACTGGACAACGCCGCCATCGAAGGACACGTTCTTGAGGTGATGGAGGAGATGAGGCGGGTGCTCCAGGCGGTAAAAGAAAGGTTGGGCGATTAGTCGCGCAAGAGCTCCCGCAAGATGGGGTTGTTGGTGGTTCGGGCCATCTTGCGGAGGGCTTTGTCCCTGATTTGCCTGACGCGTTCCCGTTTCAGCCCCATGTCTTCCGCTATTTCCGCCATGGTGAGCCGTGCGTGCTCCAATCCATAGAAAGCGTTCACCACCTGTTGCTCCCTTTCTTCCAAGGTCTTTACGGCTTCTTTCAGGTCTTCGGTCATTTTGCGCAGCGTGGTGTCCTCGTCGCCCTGGGTGGCGTTGGGGTCGGCCAAGATGTCAAGCAGGGTATATTTGCTTCCCTCCTTCACGGGAGCGTCCATGGAGACGGGGGCGGCTTTGCGGGTGCTCTTGCTTACTTGCCTGTCTACTTGCATGCCGCCGTTGGCCTGGGCCGCGATGGCTTTCCTCATGGCCTTTTCGATGAAGGGCTTGGCGTATCCCACGAATTTGTTCCCTCTGCTTGGGTCATATTTGCCGGCGGCCTCAATCAAGGCCAGCGTGCCTTCGCTTACCAAGTCTTCGAAGTCGACACCCTTTCCGCGATGATGGTCGGCCATCGCTTTCACGTAGTTCATATTCTCGCTGATGAGTCTTTCCTTCTCTTTTTCCATAGTCAGTCCCTAATAATATATAATGTATACCTGTGTTGTATAAGGCAAAAATAGGCTTTTCTTCGCAGATACGCAAATTCTGAAAGGGAAAAGTTGTAACTTCGCGCCGTTTGCCGCGTAGGCGGCAACGCTTCTTTAATTTATCAAATCATGTACAAGACGATTTTCAACAAGCGCGAGGTAGTCGTGTTCAAGCGTTTCTTGAACAAGGGCTATGCCCTCTTCTCGTACTTGGGCAGGGAGGTCATCATCGGTACGCTGAGCGTAGCCACGCTGTCGAGCGCCAAGGCAGACAGCATTTCCACGCAAACGTACAGGATAGGGGCCGACACGCTCATCAGTATGCAGAGGGAACTCGAGGAGGTGAGCATCACCGGAGCCCGAGCGCCGCTGACCCAGCGTCAGCAATCGAGAATGGTAACTGTACTGAGCCGGGAGGAGATTCAAGCGGCGCCAGTGCAAAGTGTAAACGACCTGCTGAAATATGTGGCGGGAGTGGATGTCCGGCAACGGGGGCCTATGGGTGCCCAGACAGACATCAGCGTCAGGGGAGGCAACTATGAGCAGATAGACGTGTTGCTCAATGGGGTCAGCATCCGTGACCCGCAAACGGGGCACAACTCTTTTGACTTTCCCGTGGACAAGTCCGCCATAGAGCGGATAGAGATACTCAGCGGGCCAGCCGCCAGGGTTTATGGCGCGTCCTCACTGCTGGGTGCCATCAATATCGTGACCCGCATGCCCGGGAAGAGCGGCCTGGACGCCAACTTGGGAGCGGGCAGTTATGGCACATTTGGCTTGGGTGCCCGTGGCAACATAGTTTCAGGAAGATGGAACAACGCCCTTTCGGCTTCTTACGCCCGAAGCGATGGCTACTTGAGAAACACCGCGGGCAAGCTGAATACTGACTTCAAGACTGCCAAGGCCTTTTACCAGGGGCGATATCAAGACGCTTGGGTCACTGCCCGTTGGCATGCGGGCATCAGCGTGAAGGATTTCGGTTCCAACAATTTCTACAGCCTTTCCTCCGATGACCAATTCGAACATACGTTGAAAACCTACGTGGCCTTGGTGGCGGAAACCAAAGTGGGCGGTCTGCGATTGCGCCCTTCGGTTTACTGGAACCACAATGAGGACCGATGGGAACTCTATCGAGACCAGCCCGAAAGATATCCCTTCAACTATCATCGCTCTGATGTCTATGGCGTGGGCATCAACGCTTATTTTGACTGGGCGGCAGGGCGCACGGCTTTCGCTGCGGACTTGCGCGATGAAGACTTGGTGAGCACTACGCTGGGCGAGCCGCTGGACAATCCCCGGCCTATTCATGGCACCGACTTGAGCTATACCCACGGGTTGAACCGCACCAATGTCCAGTTGGCGCTAGAGCATAACTTCTTCTGGCGGGGGCTTACCTTGTCGGCGGGCTTCACCGCCGTGAAAAACAGCTGGGCCAACATGGGGATGAAAGTCTATCCAGGCATTGATGCCGCTTACAGGATAAGCGACCGCTGGAAGGTGTACGCCTCTGCCAACAGCTCGCTTCGCATGCCCTCGGCCACGGAGCTTTACTATTCCCAAAAAGGGCACGCGGCCGACAAGCATTTACGCCCCGAGGAACTATGGGCATTGGAAGTGGGCGCGAGATATGTGGCAGGCGGCATGGAAATGGACGTAAAGGGATTTCATAACCAGTACACGAACTTGATAGACTGGATAGATGACGGCACCGTAGATGAGGCTGGCGACGTGGTGTGGAAGTCCGTGAATTTCGGCAAGATAAAGGCTTGGGGAATGGAGGCCAACCTTGACCTGGGCTTACGCACGCTCCTTCCCGGGCAACAATGGCTGGAGAGCTTCTCCGCCAGCTACTGCTACATGTCGCAGAACCACCAGGAGCAGGCAGGCATACGCAGCCTTTACGTCTTGGAATACTTGCGCCATAAGTTCACCGCCAGCTTGCGAATGATGCCTTTCAAGCGATTGCTCGTTGACTTGCGCTATCGTTTGCAGCACAGGGTGGGCAGTTACGTGGACTATCTGGGTGTTACCCATAGCTATGGCACTTATGGCGTGCTGGACGGAAGAGTGGCATGGCAAGCTGGCCAGTGGGATGCCTACGTGGACATGAACAATCTGCTCGCCAAGCGATACGTGGATATCGGTAACGTGGAACAGCCTGGCCGTTATTTCATGGCAGGCTTGGCCATACACCTGTGACGCTTGGGCGCACACCAATGACAATGGCGAAGGCTTCTTTCCGCCGCTCCCCGCGGCAAGGGAGGGAGCCTTCCCTCGATGACGGCAGAGGCAGGCGGCGGGGAGCCTCACCCAATGTCCCGGCTACCTCGCGCTTAGCCGCCCGCCAGCCAGGGAATCATCTTAGATGAAAGTGGGAATCATCTTACTCTATTCCTAGAATCATCTAAGACTATTCCTAGAATCATCTGAGATGATTCCTCACCTCTCCGAGGGAAAGGACAGCCCTATCTGGGGGCTTCGCCAGGCAAGAGCGGGCATTTTTCCCTCATACGCTTTGCCATACGAAAAGAATTGCCTACCTTTGCAAGCGTTTATGGTACTGAATTACATTTGGATAGCCTTCTTTGTCATCGCCTTCCTCTTCGGGGCGATACAGCTGTGCATGGGAGACGCGGGTGTCTTCCAACGTATCGTTGACGCTACGTTCTCCTCTTCCAAGACCGCTTTCGAGACCTCCCTGGGTCTTACGGGCGTATTGGCGTTATGGCTGGGTATCATGAAGATAGGCGAACGCTCGGGCATGGTCGACGTATTGGCCCGCTGCCTTAGCCCTCTTTTCACCAAGCTGTTCCCGGACATTCCCCGCAACCATCCTGCCATGGGCAGCATTTTCATGAACATAGCCTCCAACATGCTGGGACTGGACAACGCCGCCACCCCCACCGGCCTGAAGGCCATGCAGCAGATGCAGGAGTTGAACCCGAAAAAGGATACCGCCACCAACCCGATGATTATGTTCCTGGTGCTCAACACCAGCGGGCTTACGGTCATCCCCACCACGATACTGGCTTTCCGCGCCTCTTATGGGGCGGCGCAGCCTACCGACGTGTTCATCCCCATCCTGCTGGCCACCACCGTGGCCACTATAGCGGGCATCATCATCACGGCTCTTTGGCAGCGCATCAATCTCTTGCAGCCCGTGCTGCTCAGTTTCCTGGGGGGCATCATCGTGTTCTTGGGACTGGTGATATGGGTCTTTGGCCAAATGGACAAGGACACCATGGCCACGGTGACGAGTGTCGCCTCCAACTTTATCCTGCTCAGCATCATCCTCACGTTTGTCCTCTCGGGCGTATTCCGCAAGGTGAATGTCTACGACGCTTTCATAGAGGGGGCAAAAGAAGGCTTTTCCACCGCCGTCAGAATCATTCCCTATTTGGTGGCCATATTGGTGGGCGTAGGTGTTTTCAGGGCATCTGGCGCCATGGACATGTTGATAGACGGCATCGCTTGGGGCGTGGAAAGTTGTGGACTGGACAGCGAGTTCGTGGGCGCTCTGCCTACCGCCTTGATGAAGCCCCTTTCTGGCAGTGGAGCGAGAGGGCTGATGCTGGAGGCCATGAGCAATTATGGGCCAGACTCTTTTGTGGGACGGTTGAGTTGTATCTTCCAGGGTTCCACCGACACTACCTTTTATATCCTGGCGGTCTACTTCGGAGCCGTCAGCATCAAATATACCCGTCACGCTGTGGCGTGCGGTCTGTTGGCCGATCTTTTCGGCGTAGCGGCCGCCATTAGCGTGGCATATCTATTCTTCGGATAAACCTCGCAACCATGGCAAACTTAAAGTCTTTGGCCAAAGACACGGCCATTTATGGCATGAGCAGCATCATAGGCAGGTTTCTCAATTACCTGCTTGTTCCTTTGTATACCGCCAAAATCAGCGCGGCATCGGGCGGATATGGCGTAATCACCAATATGTATGCCTACACGGCATTGCTGATGGTCATCCTCACCTATGGCATGGAAACCACTTTCTTTCGTTTCGCCAACAAGGAAGGGGAAAATGCTCAACGAGTCTACGCTACCACGCTTACCATGGTAGGTACCACCTCGCTGCTTTTCGTGGCCTTGGTCTTCCTCTTCCTTTCGCCGTTGAGCGGACTGATGGGGTATGCTGACCATCCTTCCTACGTTTGGGTGATGTTCACCACGGTGGCCATTGACGCGTTCCAATGCATTCCTTTCGCTTACCTGCGCTACAAAAAGCGTCCCTTGCGGTTCGCCGCCTTGAAATTGCTGTTCATAGGCCTGAATATCACGCTTAATATCATTTATTATCTCGTCATGGGCGGTACGGAGGTAGGTTACGCCTTCTATATTAACCTGGTTTGCACAGGTTCCATCACTTTCTTCTTTTGGCGGGAGTTGCGCGAGGGCTTTTCCGCGGGAGTGGGCAGCTGGGCAGAGTGCCGCGCCCTGATGGGCAGGATGCTTTCCTATAGTTGGCCCATCTTGGTGTTGGGCATTGCCGGCATCCTGAACCAGACCGCGGACAAGATACTCTTCCCCTATCTTTATCACGGGGCGGACGCGCATGCCCAACTGGGAATCTACGGAGCCGCCTCCAAGATAGCCATGATCATGGCCATGATTACCCAGGCTTTCCGTTATGCCTATGAGCCTTTTGTCTTCGGAAAGGCCAAGGAGCGGGACAACCGTGACACTTACGCCCAGGCCATGAAGTATTTCCTCATCTTCACGTTGCTGGCCTTCCTCTTCGTGGTGGGTTACATTGACATCCTGCGCTTCATTATAGGCCGCGACTATTGGGAAGGTCTCAAGGTCGTGCCCATTGTCATGGCGGCGGAAATCATGATGGGCGTTTATTTCAATCTGTCTTTTTGGTACAAATTGATAGACAAGACCATTTGGGGTGCCTATTTCTCCGGCATCGGATGCCTGGTGCTGGTGGCCATCAACGTCATCTTCGTTCCCCGTTATGGCTATATGGCCTGCGCTTGGGCGGGCTTCGCGGGTTATGGCGTGGCCATGACTCTCTCTTATATCGTTGGCCAGCGCAAGTACCCGATAGCTTATCCCATTGGCCGTTGCCTCTCCTATGTGGCCTTGGCTGTGGTGCTCTGCGTGGGTATGCTGTTGGCCAATAAGTATCTCTCCATGGGGTTGGCCGTGGCGGCAAACACTTTGCTGATAGCCGTTTTCGCCGTTTACCTGGTGAAACGGGATTTTCCGCTGCGCAGCCTTCCCGTGATAGGAAAGCATTTCAAATAACCAAACATATCATAATCAAGACAAGAAAAGATGAAAAAGTTATCGCTAATGATTCTCGCCCTGCTGAGCATGGTCTCGGCCAAGGCGGACGAAGGCATGTGGACGCTTTATAATCTGCCCGAAGCCATCTACAAGCAGATGCAGGGCTATGGTTTCCAAATGCCTTACGAGGGACTCTACGCCAGCGACAACGCCCTGAAGGACTGCGTAGTCAATTTCTCGGGCTTCTGCTCAGGCGTGGTGGTGTCGCCCGACGGACTGGTGTTCACCAACCACCATTGTGGTTTCGAGGCCATTCGCAGCCACTCCACCGTGGAGCACGACTATATGCTCAACGGCTTTTACGCGAAAACCTATGAGGAGGAACTGCCCAACGAGAACATGTTCGTCAGTTTCATGGTAGATCAACAGGACATTACCGACCGTGTCAACCAATTAGGGTATGAATCCCTCTCTACCGAGGGCAAGGCCCAGCTGATAGATTCCCTGCAGCAGGTCATGACCCAGGAGGTGAAAATAAAGGACAGCACCCTGCACGTGGCTATTGACGCTTTCTATGAGGGCAACAAATGGTACGCCACCACTTACCAAGACTTCACCGACCTGAGGTTGGTCTTCGCCGTGCCCAAGTCGATGGGTAAGTTTGGAGGAGAGACCGACAACTGGATGTGGCCTCGCCAGACTTGCGACTTCTCCGTGTTCCGCATCTACGCCAATCCCAAGACCAATGGCCCCGCGGCTTATTCCAAGGACAACGTGCCTTACAAGCCGAAGCGGTGGGCGAAAGTGTCCCTGCAGGGATATAAGGAAGGTGATTTCGCCATGACCGTGGGCTATCCTGGCAGCACGGAGCGTTATCTCTCCAGCTATGGTATACAGCAAATGCGTGACGCGGAGAACGCCCCCCGTGCACAGATAAGAGGCGTGAAGCAGGCCGTGATGCTGAAGCACATGAGAGCGGACGAGGCCGTGCGCATCAAGTATGACTCCAAGTTCGCCCAGAGTTCCAACTACTGGAAGAACTCCATCGGCATGAACAAGTGCATCGACTCCATTGGCATTATCAACCAAAAGAGGGAATACGAGGCTCGCATCCGCGCTTGGCAAGACTCTACCGACCTCTTGGAACACGAGGTGGACTTCGATTTGTTGGCAAGTCTCTATAGCCGCCATCAAGCCTTGGAGTACGTGTGGACTTGTTGGCTGGAGACCTTCGGCCGCGGCGGAAACGTGGAGTTCTCCGACCGTGCCCGTCAGGTGTACAGCGGCATGGAGGTGAAAGGCCCAAAAGGAGAAACGGAGAAGCAGTACCATGAGTTCGAGGACAATAGCGAGACCTGGGACTTGGCTACCGACAAGGACATCCTCGCGGCTCTGCTTGACAACTATCGCAAGCAAGTGTCGGCTGAGTGGCTGCCCGCTTTCTATGCCACTATCGACAGCGCTTACGGAGGTAACTGCGCCAAGTACGTGGATTACCTCTACAGTGAGTCAAAGCTCATGCAGCCGGGGGCTCGCTTCTATTATGCCGGCAAGGATTTCATGAAAGACCCAGGCGTAAGCTATGGTTTCGCCATCATGGACATCGTCAACGAACTGATGGAGCGCACTGGCGCGCTGGAAGACAGCATCGCCTTGCAGGAGAAATACCTCTGCGCCGCCAAGCTCCGCATGGAGGAAGACCTGCCCCACTATTCCGACGCCAATTTCACCATGCGTCTCAGCTATGGCCAGGTGGGGGGCTTCGAACTGGGAGGAAAGCCCTCTGGCTACTATACCACCGCCGAGAGCATCATCGAGAAGATGAACCGCGCCAACGAGGTGTATGAATATGAGGCCGAGCCTATCATGCACGAGCTCCTTTCCCGCAAGGACTTCGGAAAGTATCAAGACAAGCAGACGGGCAAGTTGCAGCTCTGCTTCCTGACCAATAATGACATCACGGGCGGCAACTCTGGCAGCCCCATGTTCAATGGCAAGGGAGAGCTGATAGGACTGGCCTTCGACGGCAACTGGGATAGTCTCTCCAGCGACATCAATTTCGATAAGCGCCTGGCCCGCTGCATAGGTGTGGACATCCGCTACGTGCTCTACATGATGGACGCATGGGGTCATGCTGACCGATTGCTTAAGGAGATAAACGCCCAATAAGCGCGTTTCCCCACACGCCTTATAACGGTGCGAACTCGACGAAAAGTCGCCAGGACGCAGAGCGCGTCTTGGCGACTTTTCGTCGAACTCATTTTAAATATACGTTGTACGCAAGTGTCTTTTGAATCTAAGTTGTTTCGCGCAACAAAATAACTTGTTTTGCTCATGAAAACAACTTGTTTTGCCGACCAAAATAAGTTGAATTGCCAGGCGAAATAACTTGTTTTCCAAAAGCGGGAGTTTGCGCCCTCGGCGGACACCTTCTGTCTGGTTCCCGAGAGCTGGGCTTATGCCTACGCCTTTGTCATGCTAGGGGCAAAAAAGTCAGTACTACTGCTTTTCAATTTCAGTACTACTGATATTGGAAAGCAGTAGTACTGATATTTGATTTCAGTAGTACTGGCTTTTGGATGAACTTGGTCTCGCGGCGATTGCCGCCTTACTTGCCGATGGTGTACGCTTCGTTGGCAAGCGGTTATCCCCATGGTTGGGGGCATCGGGCTTACTGTCCCGTGGAGGCGTGAAGCCGCTCCCAAAGGGCCAAAGCCTCATTCTCGTGGGCTTCCATGATTTCCCGCTCGCCTGGTCCTTTGTCGTTGATGCCGCAGAGGTGGAGGATGCCGTGGATAATTACCCTTTTCAATTCTTCCTCATAGCTCTTTCCGAAGCACTCGGCGTTGGAGCGCACGGTATCCAGCGAAATGACGATGTCGCCATGGATGGTGTCTCCCTCGTCATAGTCAAAGGTGATGATGTCCGTGTAGTAGTCGTGCCCTAGGTATTCTCGGTTCACTTCCAGTATGCGCTCATCGTTGACGAACAGGTATCCCACTTCGCCCACCTTGCGTCCGTGGGCGGCTGCCACGGCCTTTATCCACGCGGTGGTCTCCCGTCGCTTGATTTTGGGCATCTTGATGCCCTCGGCATTGTATGTTATCATTCTTTCTTGTTTTTGTTCTCTTCACGGGTGGGAAGGAATGGGGTTATATCCTTGCCGAAGTGGCTCAGTTCCCTCACCACGCTGCTGCTGATACTAGACAGGGCGGGGTCGGCGTATATCAGGAGAGTGTCTACATCGCCCAGTTGGCGGTTGATGTCAGCCTGCTCCCGCTCGTATTCGAAGTCTTTCACCGACCTCACTCCCTTGACGATGAAGTGCGCTCCCTCCCTGCGCGCCAAGTCGATGGTAAGGTCTTGGTAGGCCACCACTTTTATTCTCGGCTCGTCTGCGTAAAGTTGCCGGATAGTTTCCACTCTGTTGGCGGCGGAGTAAAGGCTCCGCTTGCGTTCATTGACCCCTACGGCTATCACCAAACGGTCGAACAAGGGCAATATGCGGCTTACCACGTCAGCGTGGCCGATGGTGAATGGGTCAAACGACCCAGGGAAAAGGGCGATGCGTTCCATTGGCGTAAGGGGATTAGTCAAACAAGCCTGGCTGCATGGTGTTACCCAAGTAGGGGTTGCGCCCTAGATGCTCATAGGCCAAAGGCGTGGCCATGCGCCCTCGGGGCGTGCGCTTGATGAAGCCTTCCATGATGAGGAAAGGCTCATACACTTCCTCCACCGTGCCCGCGTCTTCTCCGATGGCCGTGGCGATGGTGCTTACGCCCACGGGGCCGCCATGAAACTTGTCTATGATGGTAGTGAGTATCTTGTTGTCGGTCTCGTCCAGCCCGTACTGGTCTATGTTCAGGGCTTGCAACGCCACCTTGGCAATGGCTTGCGTGATGGTGCCGTTGCCTTTCACTTGGGCGAAGTCTCTCACGCGGCGCAGCAAAGAGTTGGCTATGCGGGGCGTTCCTCTGCTGCGCCGGCTGATTTCTGCCGCCGCTTCACGCTCAATGGGCACTTGCAACAGGTGGGCACTGCGCTCTATGATGCGGCGCAGGGTTTCTGGGTCGTAGTACTCCAAATGCAGGTTGATGCCGAAACGCGCCCTAAGCGGGGCGGTAAGCAATCCGCTGCGGGTGGTAGCCCCCACGAGCGTAAAGGGATTGAGGTCTATTTGTATGCTGCGAGCCGAGGGGCCTTTGTCTATCATGATATCTATACGATAGTCTTCCATGGCGGAATAGAGATATTCCTCCACCACGGGAGAGAGGCGGTGTATCTCGTCTATGAAGAGTACGTCGTTGGGCTCTAGTGAGGTGAGTATGCCCGCCAGGTCACCTGGCTTGTCGAGCACGGGACCTGACGTGATTTTGAACCCCACGCCCAGTTCATTGGCGATGATATTACTCAAGGTGGTCTTCCCCAATCCAGGAGGCCCATGCAGCAGGGTATGGTCGAGTGGTTCCCCCCTGTACTTGGCCGCTTCCACGAACACCTCCAGGTTCTCCACCACTTTCCTCTGGCCGCTGAAGTCAGAGAAGCGCAGAGGACGAAGGGCGTTCTCGAAGTCCTTGTCAGCGGGGCTGACCCTTTCTTGCCTGATGTTGAAATCTGCTGCCATCCTTGCTTGTTCCAGTTCTTTTACGGGTGCAAAGATAGTGGAAATAGGGGACAATACAAAACAAATGGCCGTTTTTCGCTTCCTCTGCCTTGCCATGTCGGGGAAACTTCGTAAATTCGCGACTCGATATGAGGATAGGAAATATTGATTTGGGCGAAAGGCCCTTGTTCTTGGCTCCTATGGAGGACGTGACCGACATAGGCTTCCGCCACCTGTGCAAGCGATATGGTGCCGCCATGGTATACACGGAGTTTGTCTCCGCGGAGGCTTTGGTGCGCTCCGTTAAGTCTACCGTTAGCAAGCTCACCATCAGTGATGAGGAGCGCCCCGTGGGCATACAGATTTACGGGCGCACCGTGGAGGACATGGTGGAGGCGGCGCGAATCGTGGAACAAGCGCACCCAGACGTGATAGACCTCAATTTTGGTTGTCCCGTGAAGAAAGTGGCGGGAAAAGGCGCGGGGGCAGGCATGTTGCGCGACATTCCCTTATTGCTCAATATCACCACGGAAGTAGTGAAGGCCGTTAACGTCCCCGTGACAGTGAAAACCCGCCTGGGGTGGGACAGCGAGCACCTTATTATTGCCGACTTGGCTGAGCGGTTGCAAGACTGCGGCATACAGGCACTCACGATTCACGGACGTACGCGTTCGCAGATGTACACAGGACAGGCCGATTGGTCATTGATAGGAGAGGTGAAAAACAATCCTCGCGTCCATATTCCCATTATCGGCAATGGCGACATCACTACGCCCGAGGAGGCCAAACGGGCCTTTGAGGACTATGGCGTAGATGCCGTGATGATAGGGCGCGCCACGTTTGGGCGGCCTTGGGTGTTCCAGGAAGTGAGGGATTATCTGGACGGCAATCCCGACGCTCATCCCATGTCCGCTGCCCAAAAGATTGCAATACTTGAAGAGCAATTACGTATCAACGTGGAGCGCATAGACGAATATCGGGGCATACTGCACACCCGGAGGCATTTGGCAGCAAGCCCCGTATTCAAGGGAATACCAAACTTCAGGCAGACCCGCATCGCCATGCTGCGCGCTACAACCATGGCGGAACTCACCGCCATACTGGATGATTGCAAGCGGCTGTTGGCTTAGAAGTCTTCAGCCATGTCATGGAGTATCGTCTCCATTTCGCCCACTTCCACGGAACCTTTCACTATTTTCCCCGATGGGTCTATCAGGTAGAAAGTGGGAATCCATTGCACGTTGTAAGCTTGTGCGATAGATGAGCCTTTCATGCCGAGCGGCTCCCATTGGTGAGGCCAATCCATGCTATGCTCTGTGGTGTATGTTTGCAGTTCCTCTTGTGTGTGATCAAAAGAAACTCCCAAAAACACCAAGTTGTCTGACGCATAGGTGTCAAAAAGATATGTCACCCTGCTTGTTACGCTTTGGCAATCGGGACACCATGAAGCCCAAAACTCCAGGAAAACATATTTTCCCCGCAGGGAACTTAGTGTATAGGCTTCGCCTTCCCCCGCGGTGCTGATAGTGAAGTCGGGCGCTTCCGTGCCCTTTTCCATCATAGGGGGAGCCTGGTAGTCTTCATCTCCTCCCGATATGCAAGACGTGAGCGACAGCAGTGTCGCCCACGCCATGAGGAGTATTTTTATGGTTCTCTTATACATATTATATATAGAGAGAAGAGAAAAAATTACTTGCGCTTGCGGCGTGCCCAGCCCTCTTCTGAGAAATCTGGCTCTTCGCCTTTCAGTTTCACGTTGTTGCTGCCGTTGATGAGTGAACGCCAATCGGTCATGTCCTCTTGTGGAAGGGAGGCTTTTGCACGGCTCTTGCGTTCGCTTTTATTTCCGCGGGCACCACGGCCAGCCTCGCTTCTGCGCTCCTGCTTGCGGGTGCCACGGCCATGGCCCTCGTCTTCAGCGTCGTTGCAGCGCACGATGCGCCCCTTGTATTTCGTTCCGCTCAGGGCGTTCATCACCTTGCGGCCATCTTCCTCGGGCACTTCTATGTAGGAGAACTTCTGCAAGAGGTCTATGTGGCCCACTTCAACGTGCCCCCTTACGTGCTTGTTGATGAACTGCATGATTTCCCCGGGGTAGAAGCCGTCTGCCTTACCCAGGTTGATGAACAGTCGTTGGAAGCCTGGTTCCGCCTCGCGCTTGCCTCGGCTTCCGCCGCCCTGTGTGCGCTGTTTGCGCTCTTTGCCGTCCTTCTCTCGCTTGCTGCCAGTCGGTTTCTCTATTTCGGGTGCGTTCTTGTAGTACTCCAGGAAGCGGCCAAAGTAGATGGTTACCATCTTCTTGATGATGTCTTCCTTGTCGATATAGGCGAACTGGCGCATGATTTCCTCCATGTAGGGGGCTATCTCCTCCTCGTCCACGTCGGCCTTCATGATGTTGTCCATGGCCTTATAAAGCTGTTTCTTGCAGATTTCCTCCGCGGTGGGCAGTGTGCCGTCCACGAATTCCTTGCCTATCTGCTTCTCTATCTGGCGCACCTTGAACTTCTCGCGGCTGTGTATGATGCTGATGGAAGTACCTTTCTTGCCAGCTCGTCCCGTACGGCCGCTACGGTGAGTGTAGCTCTCTATGTCATCGGGCAAGCCATAATTGATGACATGGGTAAGATCGTCCACGTCCAAGCCACGGGCTGCCACGTCTGTGGCCACCAAGAGCTGTACAGTGTGCTTGCGGAACTTCTGCATCGTGAGGTCGCGTTGCTGCTGGCTCAAGTCACCATGCAAGGACTCCGCGTTGTAACCGTCCTTTATCAGCTTGTCGGCTATCTCTTGCGTCTCCAGCTTCGTGCGGCAGAAGATGATGGCATAGATGCGTGGGTGGAAATCCACGACACGCTTAAGAGCCAGGTACTTGTCCTTGGCATGCACCATGTAGTAGATATGGTTTACGTGCTCAGCTCCCTCGTTGCGGCTGCCTACCACGATTTCCTTGTAGTCATGCAGGTAGTTCTTGGCGATGCGCTCTATCTCCTTGCTCATGGTGGCGGAGAAGAGCAATGTGTTATGGTTTTCGGGTAACTTCTCGAAGATGGCGTCTATGGACTCCGTGAAGCCCATGTTGAGCATTTCGTCCGCTTCGTCAAGCACCACGTTGTTGACATCCTCAAGGTTGGCCACGCCACGGTTCATTAGGTCTATCAAACGTCCAGGCGTAGCCACTATAATCTGTACGCCATGTTTCAGGGTTCTGATCTGTCCGCCGATGTCCGCTCCTCCATATACGGGCACTACGTGTAACCCCTTTATGTATTTGGAGAAATCTCTCAGGTCATCCGCTATTTGCACGCAAAGTTCACGGGTAGGACTGAGTATCAACGCCTGCGTGGCGTTGCTCTCGGGGTTTACCTTCTGGATGATGGGCAGTCCGTAGGCCGCTGTCTTTCCGGTACCTGTCTGCGCCAACGCTATCACGTCGTTTTTGTTGCCGAGCAAATAGGGAATTACCTCCTCTTGTACGGGCATGGGATGCTCAAAGCCCAATTCCTCGATGGCATGACGAATCTCTTCGTTCACGCCCAATTCTTCAAATGTCTTCATTCTGTTTGGAATTTGTTTTATATAACACATAATGACAGAACTGACATGCTATCCTACATCTTCTTACATCAATTATTGGCAATTTGTGTTCCTTGCCATGCGAAACATATAAACGGCTATCGCCATTTCCCGTCATTATGTAATCATATAGGGCAATGCGCTCTCTGTCGATAATGGCCGCGAAGTTAGTGAAAAAGAATGGGTTTAGCACTTTTTTCGTTGAATATTTGCGCTTTTGACGTAAAAAAAGTACCTTTGCTGGGTCATAGAATTGGAAAACAGCATGAAGATAGGTATATTTTGTTCGGCTAATAGCCACATAAATCCCGCTTTTATCACCGCCACGGAAGAGTTGGGGCATTGGATTGGCAAGGCAGGTCATTCGTTGGTGTTTGGAGGTTGCAACTTGGGATTGATGGAACGCATAGCCCAAGCCGTGAAAGCGGAAGGTGGCATGACGATAGGCGTGATACCCACTATCGTGGAGGAGCGTGGCGGCGTGAGCCAATACGTGGATGTGGAGATTCCCTGCGATAATCTTTCCGACCGCAAAGACCTTATTTTGGCGCAAAGTGACGTGTTGGTGGCTTTGCCAGGAGGGGTAGGCACGCTTGACGAGGTGTTTACCGTGATGGCTTCTCGCACCATAGGCTATCATTGCAAGCCTGTTTTTCTCTATGACATGGAGCGTTTTTATGCCCCGCTTATCAACTTGCTGGACGCGATGCAATCACAAGGCATGATAAGGGGGCATTGGCAAGACCATCTTAAAGTGGTCTCCTCATTGGCAGACCTCCAGCGCGAGTTGGCGGAGTGATAACACAAGCCTTTTGCTTGCCGATGATGTGCCCATCGTCGGCAAGCTCTATAACGAACAAGTCTGTGTTTATTGCCTTGGCAGCCGCTCAGCCATGGCCTTGCCCAGTGCCTGGCAAGCCTGGCGGGTTTCAGGCGTAATGCCCTGCTTCATGTCTACAGGAACGCCCACAGGCTCAAAGTGCAGTCGCTTTTCGTTCCACTCCTGTATCTTTCCCACCGCTTTGCTTGCCCACGAGTGCGAGCCAAACCATCCCAGGAGATGATTGCCCTTGATGTCATAATTGGCTATCTCCGACAGCAGCACTTCCATCTCGTGATAAAGCCCTGCGTTGTAAGTGGGCGCGCCCACGATAAGTCCCTGGTAGCGGAATATATCGCGCAGGATATAAGAGTGGTGCGTTTTTGATATATTGTAGAGCACGATGTTTTTCACGCCATTCTGGCTTGCTGCCTGGGCGATAATTTCCGCCATGCGCTCCGTGTTGCCATACATTGTTCCATAGCAGATTACCAGTCCTGGCTCGGTCTCATACTTGGACATGCGGTCGTACATGGCAATCACCTTGTCTTTATAGTCACGCCAAACAGGTCCATGCGTGCTGCAGATATAGTCTATTTGCGTGCCTGCCAATTTCTTCAGGGCGTTCTGCACGGGAGTGCCATACTTGCCTACGATGTTGGAATAGTAGCGTACCATTTCCAGCCAAAAGTTGTCACAGCATATCTCAGAGTCTATCACGCCGCCATTCAAGGCGCCAAAGCAGCCGAAAGCGTCACCCGAGAAGAGCGTATGGGTAGTGATGTCCAGTGTCATCATGGTCTCTGGCCAATGCACCATGGGGGTGAGATGGAACTGCAATTCATGCTTGCCCAGTGAAAGGACTTCCCCGTTTTTCACCTCCTGTCCGTCATTGTCTATGCCATAGAAACCCTCTATCATGCCAAAGGTCTTCTTGTTTCCCAGTATTTTTATTCCAGGGAAATACTTTTTGATGAGTGCCAGGCTGCCGCTGTGGTCGGGCTCCATGTGGTTTACCACCAGGTAGTCTATCTCACGGTCGCCGATTACTTCTTGGATGTTCTCCAGGAATTGGCTGAAGAAGTCCACTTCCACTGTGTCTATCAGGCAGACCTTCTCGTCCACGATGAGGTAAGAGTTATAGCTCACGCCATCGGGTAAAGGCCAAAGCCCCTCGAATAAGTTCTTGTTTCTGTCGTTTACGCCTACATAGTAGGTCTCGTTCGTGATGTTGATCATTTTCTTTTGCTTTTGTTTGTTTTAGCGCAAGGACATGCCAAAGTCCTTGCTGATATAGTTGTAGATGTCCTTGCAGCATTCCGCCGAGAAGGCTTGCCCCATGCTGATGAGGCTGTCCCATTGTGTTTCGTTGAGTCCTCTGTCAATGTCTTCCCGGGTAATGCCCTGCTTGAGCATGCCATAGATAAAGCCCGCGTTGAAATTGTCGCCCGCCCCAATGGTGCTCACGGTTTTTGCCTGGGGTGTGGGATATTCTTTGCGGAAGCCGTTCTCCGCTCTTACCACGATAGGGTTGACTCCCCTGGTGCAGATGAATTTCTTGCAATAGAAGGATAGCTCTGTCGCGTATACCTTGTCGGGGTCGTCTTTCTTGTAGAGAATATTGAAGTCTTCATCGCTTCCCCTTACGATGTCGGTAAATTCCAGGTTTTCTAGTAAGTTAGGCGTTATCTTCATGATTTCATCCCGATGGGAACTGCGGAAGTTCACGTCATAGTACAAGATTGCTCCTTTGCGTTGCGCGTATTCCAGGAAGCCTGCCATTTGGGGACGTATTACGGGGTTGAGCGCGAAGAAGGAACCGAATAAGACGATATCCCCAGGTTGTATGTCTGGGTGGGTAAACTCCAGCCTGTCGTGAGGGTGGTCTTTGTAGAATAGGTATTCAGCGTTGTTGTTCTCGTCCAGGAAAGCCAGCGAGAGCGGTGACTTGGAATCGGGGAAGATATTCACGTTATCCGCGTTTACCCCGTTCTCTTTCAGGAAGTCTATGATATTTCTCCCCACTCGGTCATTGCCTGTTACGGAAATGAAAGTAGTCTCAATGCCCGCTCTTCCCAACGAGATGCAGGCGTTGTAAGTGGAGCCTCCTGGCACCGCGCTGATGGGCTGGTTGCCTCGGAAAATAATGTCGAGTACGGTTTCCCCTATTCCTATGACCTTTCTATTCATGTCGAGTTAAGTTTTGATGTCCGCAAAGGTAATAAAAAATTTCGTAACGCCATGCTTTGCCGTTTGTTTTTCCCCTACTTTTTCGATGGGGAATTCTCTTTCTCGTGCGTGATTTCGGCAAGGGAATATTTCCCGTGCGGCTTGCCTGTCCCCGCTTTCCCTTATGGGACAGCCTATAGCACCAGGCTAAGCAGCGGGACGGAGAAGAGGGAGAGTAGGGTGGTGATGAAGGTGGCTTCGGCCATAGTGGTGACATCTTTGTGGTAACGGATGCAGAAAAGCGTTCCGTAAGACGCTACGGGCATGGCGCACACCACGGTGTTGATGGCGTTGACGCGGTGGTCGAAGCCTATGGCGTTAAATATGTAGAATAACAGGAGCGGGATGAGGAATAGCCTGAGGAGCGAGAGCATATAGATAGCCCTGCTGCCGCCCAGTTCCCTGACGGGGATGGTGGCCATAGACGAGCCGATGAGCAGCAAAGCGCCAGGAATGGTGATGTTGCCTAACAGGCGGCAGGGTTCGCTGATAACGGGCGAGACTTTCCATTCCATCGCCACGATAAGGATGGATATGTAAGAGCAAATCATGGCGGGTGACACCAGTCTTTTCCAGTTGAACGATGACTTTCCAGAACTGCCCGCTATGAAACTTACGCCAAACGTGAACACCAGGAAAGTGTTGGGGAAATTGAGTATCACGGCATAGAAGATGGCCTCTGGGCCAAAGATGGCGGCCACGATGGGATAGCCGATGAAACCTACGTTTCCGAAAGTAATCATGAAGCTGTAGAGCCCTCGCGAGCTTTTTTGTATGGGGAGAAGCTTGGGCAGCGTGATGGCGGCCAGCAAGAGGATGGCGTAACTGGCGCAGCTGATGAGCAGCAGGGGCAATATCATGTGTTTGTCGGGCAACTTGTCGCCCATGGTGGAGCTGAGGATAAGACATGGGCAGGCCACGTCTATGACGAAGTTGGAGAGTTTCCCGTCAAATTCTTCGCCCATCATGCCTATCTTCCGCAATATATATCCCACCACCACGATGATGAAGAGGATGACCATCTGTTGTTCTATGCCGTTCATAAGCTGCTGTTTTGTTGCCTCCGAGCCGCGTCCTGGCGGCTTGAAATCGCCGCGAAAGTAGTGAGAAGTTTTGAAAGTAGGCGTGTTTTGGGAGGAAAAGTGCCCTTTTCCTGTGGTTTTTTCGTAATTTCGCGCCTGAAATGAGATACAATACTTATACATTGGCCAACGGATTGCGTGTCATCCACTTGCCTAGCGAGTCGCCGGTGGTCTACTGTGGCTATCAGTTGCGGGCGGGAACACGTGACGAGGAAACAGGGCAGGAGGGCTTGGCCCACTTCTGCGAGCACGCCACGTTCAAGGGGACGGCAAGGCGCAAGGCTTGGCATGTCTTGAATTGCCTGGAGAGTGTGGGCGGCGACCTGAACGCTTTCACCAACAAAGAGGACACGGTCTACTACGCCGCCATCTTGAAAGACCACGTGGCCAAGGCCGTCGACCTGCTCAGCGATATCGTTTTCCACTCCGTCTATCCGCAGAATGAGCTTGACAAGGAAGTGGAGGTGATATGCGATGAAATCGAAAGTTACAATGACTCTCCAGCCGAATTGATTTACGATGAATTCGAGAACATGGTGTTCCGTGGCCATCCTCTTGGCCATAACATATTGGGTACGGCGGAAAGGGTGCGGGCTTATACCACCCAAGACGCCCTCTCGTTCGCCAGGAGACATTATGTCCCTTCCAACGCGGTGTTCTTTGCCTATGGCGACGTGGATTTCTCTCGCTTGGTGAAGTTGTTGGAGCGGCATACCGCGGATATTCCTGCCGCTTCCCGTCCGGAAAGAAAGTGCCCCGAGTTGCCCCAGACTTCTCCCCAGACGAGAGTGGTAGACAAGGGCACCCATCAGGCGCATGTCATGTTGGGGGCGAGGGCATATCCCATCCATGACGAGCGACGTATCACGCTCTACCTGTTGAATAACATCCTCGGCGGCCCTGGCTTGAGCGCCCGTCTCAATCTTTCGTTGCGTGAGCGACATGGCATGGTCTATACCGTGGAGAGTAATATGGTGAGCTATGGCGATACGGGCATGTGGAACGTTTATTTCGGCTGTGACCAGAAAGATGTCGCCAAGTGTCTCCGCTTGGTGCGCGGGGAACTGGACAAGATTATCAATTCTCCCCTCACGCCCATGCAACTGGCCAAGGCCAAGAAACAGATAAAGGGACAGATAGGAGTGGCTTGCGACAACCGCGAGAGCTTTGCCCTCGACTTCGGCAAGAGCTTTCTCCACTATGGATGGGAGAAGGACGTTCACGCCCTCTATCGCCACATAGACGAGGTCACGGCAGATGGAATTCAGCGGGTGGCAGCCGACCTTTTCGCTCCTGACAACCTTTTTACGCTCATTTATCAATAGAGACTTGATGCAAGAAATGCCCGTTTCACCGATGAAACGGGCATCTTTTGTATCCCTTTCGCCATTGTGCACAAATGTGCACAAGCCTTTTGGTGTTCTGGTATATAGCTTTTGCGCATGTAAAAACTATGGTTATAAATCGTTTTCAGATACTCTATAAGTCGCGGGGAGTTAGCTCCTAAATCTGTTTCACGACGTGAAATAGCTATTCCACGACGTGAAACAGCTATTCCACGTCGTGGAATACATATTTCACGTCGTGGAATGCGGAAGTTAGCTATTATCTCGCGGTTTATAGACTATGCAAATGCGATTTATATACAGTGTAAACATGGTTTAAGAGCCATGCGCTCGCGATTTTTTATGCGCGCATGGTCATGTAGGCAAAAGGAGCCGAAGGGGAAGAAAGTATAGGGGGGGGAGGGGCTTACAGATAGAAAATGGCCTCGTTGCCCATGTTGAAAAGCAGGTCTAGGATAGAGAGATTGGGCAGGAAGCCCAGTTTCCTTTCATAGACCTGATAGTAACGGCGAGGCATGAAACCAGGGTCTTCCGCGGGATGTTTGGGTTGGATGGCGTTCCTGAAATCGTTGTCCGCCTCGGGCAAGTAGTCTTCCGTGGGAGCCAGGAGCGGATGGATGTCAAGCAACTGGCACATCGTTTGCGCGATGTCCCAGTTATAGTCGAAAAGGTATTTCCATTTCCGCTCAAAGAAAGGCCTGATGTCATCGGCGTAGAACTCGAAGAAAGGGCTTTCTCCGTAAGCGGAACAAAGGGCGTTCCAGTGCAAGTGTCTCCAGTTTCCGTGGTCAGATATCTGGATGTCTCTTATGAGTCGTGGGCCTCGTTCAATAGGCAGGGTAAGTGATTGCGGCCCATTGGTGGTGGCGATGACACAGCGATTGCGATAGGTTTGCTTTTGGAAGCTCTCCATGCGTTCTATGCGGCATTCGTCGTGCCGATAGAGTTTCTGGTACCACTGGATAGGGCCGAAGTAGGTGGTGGATAGTAGCGCTGTGGTGCTCATGGTTGGTTTTGTTCGGAAGGCGTGTCAGAAGACGCGGAACGCCTTGCCTATAATTTGGTGTTTGTATACCAACTGATGTCCCGCCGAGGTCTTGACGAAGTAGAGGCGGCAGTCCGTGCTTTGGCAGCGGTCACAACATACCTCAGGTATTCGATACTGGTTGCCGCCCAAGGCGATGGTGTCTCCTGGCAGGTTGATGATTTCCGCCAGGTAGTTGTAGGTAGAGTCTGTATAGACAATGAAGTCTCCTTTCTTGGGCGTTATAGTGGATAGGCGGTTCACGATTACCCTGTTTCCTTTCCTCATGGTGGGTGCCAGCCCATCGTCGCTTACGGCATAGACCGTGAGCGCGAAGGCGTGTATCGCCCATGCCAGGCATAGGCATACCGCCAGTGCAAGGAGGAACTTCACATATTTCAATTACTTGATGTTGTCTACTAAGGTAAAGAGTCGATTCCACCTTATGCCGCTGAACCCTGGACGGTCGGGATTGTGGCTCCACCAGATGAATATGGGCTTGCCCACGATGTGGTCTTCCGGCACGAAGCCCCAGTAGCGGGAGTCGGCGGAGTTGTGCCTGTTGTCGCCCATCATCCAATAATAGTCCATCTTGAAGGTGTAGCTGTCCGCCAACCTGCCATTGATGTATATCTGCCCATTCTTCACCTCCAGGTCGTTGTCTTCGTATACCTTGATGCAACGCTCATAGATGGCGATGTTTTGCAAGGATAGCTTGAGGGTCTCTCCCTTTTTGGGTATCCACACGGGACCATAGTTGTCGCGGGTCCAGCCCGTTACCATGTTGAGCGGGTAAAGGTCTCCCACGGTGGCGTCCTCGTTGATGCGGATGCTTTCCACCAGGTCTGTGCGAGCCTTGAGAGCCTGGTAGGCCTTCTGGGTCAACGGCATGTATCCGTATTGATTGAGGGAAGTCAGGTCTTCGTTGGTGATTCCCAGCTCATCCATCAGTTCGATGGGCAGGCTTTCCTTCAGCTTTATATAATAGGTGTATTGCACATTGTCCGGCTCCTTGTTGGGTTTGCCGTCCAGGTAGATGATGCGGTTCTTGATTTGCAAGGTCTGCCCAGGCAGTCCGACGCAGCGTTTCACGTAGTTTTCCCTACGGTCTGTGGGGCGGGAGATGATGTCGCCGAACTCACGGGGATTGTCTTTGATATATTTTCGCCCCATCGCGTAAACTTTCTCGAAGTAGGCTCTTTGTTGCAGCAGGTTCATCTTGCTTACGTCCGCGGGATGGCCTGCCAGCTCCTCGTAGAGCTGTTCGCCTATGGGATAGACCAGTTGGCCGTAGTAATCAGCCGCCTGGTAGCGAGGTTCGTTTACCAAAGTGTCGCCCGATGGGTAGTTGAACACCACGATGTCATTCAGTTTTACCTTTCCCAGTCCTTTTACCCTGCGATAGTCCCAATGAGGCCAGTCCAGGTAACTCTTGGTGTTGATGATGGGCAGGGTGTGCTGCGTGAGCGGCATGGTAAGTGGGGTCTGCGGAATGCGAGGGCCATAACTTACCTTCGACACAAACAGGTAGTCGCCCGTCAGCAGGCTTTTTTCCAGGGAGGAGGAGGGTATCACGTAGTTCTGGAAGAAGAATTGGTTGATGAAATATACCGCTATCAAGGCGAACACCAACGCGTCTACCCACGACATGATGAAGCGCACGGGACCTTCGGAGTCCTTCCACCATTGCCAGCGTATCTTCTTGGAGATGTAAACGTCATAGATAAAAGGCACTACCAAGAGCCCCCACCAGCTGCCCACCCAGTAAAGGAAGAGCAAGTAGAGCAGGGTGACCACGATGAATTTCGCCCATTGGCGCTTCATGTTGAGCTTGGCTTTCCGCCTGTCGGTTATCTTGCGTGAGGCATTCCGCTTTTCTGTCATGGCGTAGAGTGGATTTTGGGTTTAGAATTTAAACAAGTCGTTTGTGGAGAGCAGACCTTGGTGGTCTTTGGTATACTCTGCCGCCAACACCGCGCCTAGGGCAAATCCTTGGCGGGAGTGCGCGCTGTGCTCGATGGTAATCATGTCGGCCTCGCTGTCATACATGATGGCGTGAATGCCAGGCACCTCTCCGTCTCTCACGCAGTTGATGACCAAGTCTTCCTTGGTGGTCTGCTCGCCTTCGTCCTCATGGCCGTCCTCTGTCCAGATGGTGACTCCCCGCTTCCAGTCTTTCTTGCGGTCAATGCGCTCCACGATTTCCTCGGCCAGGGTGATGGCGGTACCGCTGGGCGCGTCCAGCTTATGTACGTGGTGCGTCTCTTGCATGCAGACATCATATTGGGTAAAGCCGTTCATGATGTTGGCCAAGTAACGGTTTACCGCCTGGAAGATAGCCACGCCGATAGAGAAGTTGCTCGCCCAGAACAAGGTGTTGCCTTCCTCTCGGCAAAGCCTTTCCACGTCCTCGCGATGGTCTTTCATCCATCCCGTGCTGCCGCTGACCACTTTCACCCCATGGCTAAAAGCCTTCAGGTAATTGCCATAGGCGGCGGTGGGATTGGTGAACTCTATGGCCACGTCGGCACTGGCGAACGCGGGGCTATCAAAGTCCTCTGAATTGTCAATATCTATCTTACAAACGATTTCATGTCCACGGCTCAGGGCTATCTGCTCTATCATGTGTCCCATCTTGCCGTAGCCTATCAACGCTATCTTCATGTTTTATTTGTGTTTAGACTAGCGCGAAGGTAACCTTTTTTGTTTATAAAATCACGCGTTTATCGGTAAAATCCAGGAAATTTATGTATTTTTGTATGGTTTTATAATGAAATAAGTCAGTTATGAGTAATAAATATGTCTATGAGACACGCATGGAAGTACGCGATTACGAGTGCGATATCGAGGGAATAGTCAACAACGCCAACTACTTGCATTACCTGGAGCACACCCGCCACAGGTTTTTGCGCCAGGCGGGATTGAGCTTTGCCGAGATGCACCAGCGAGGCGTGGATGCCGTGGTGGCTCGTATGGACTTGCGATATAAATCGCCGTTGCGTTGTGACGACAATCTCATCTCCCGCCTTTGGATAGAGAAACAAGGCATTCGATACGTATTTCACCAAGATATCTTCAGGGAAGCAGACGAGGCGCTATGCCTGAAAGCCACGGTAGAGCTGGTGTGTCTGGTGAATGGAAAGCTCGCCAACAGCGAGGAATACGACAAGGCTTTCCTGCCTTATTTCGCCAATCACAGGCGGTCGGAATAGTGGGATAACAGAGGAAAGGTTATATGGAGGCATTACTACACTATGTGTGGAAGCACAAGTTGTACCCATTAGAGGGGTTGGTGACCCAAGAGGGATTGGGCGTGGAAGTGATAGATCCTGGCTTGCACAACATGGATGCGGGGCCAGACTTCTTTAACGCCAAGCTGAAAATAGGAGATACCCTATGGGTGGGCAACGTGGAGATACACGAAAAGGCCAGTGATTGGTTTCTGCATGGACACGAAAAAGACGCGAGGTATGATAACGTGATATTGCACGTATGTGGTGATATCGATGCCATCGCGGTAAACTCGCAAGGCAAGCCGCTCTGCCAGATGAGGCTGGATGTGCCTGCCCGTGTACAGGAGCATTTTGAAGAATTGGCGAGGGAAGACAAGTATCCACGCTGCTATAGGATAATCCCGGAGCTTCCTGCCCTTACTGTACATGGGTGGATGAGTGCTTTGCAAGTGGAAAGACTGGAAAGGAAAACAGAGGACATCCGCGGGAGAGTGGAAAAATGCGATGGCTCATGGGAGGCCGCGTATTTTGTTACCTTAGCTCGCAATTTCGGCTTTGGCATCAATAGCGACGTGTTTGAGGAATGGGCTTTGCATGTCCCTTTGCAGGCTGTAGCCCATCATCGAGACAATATTTTCCAGGTGGAAGCCTTCTTCATGGGACAAGCGGGCCTTTTGGATATCAACACCATTCCCGAACGCTATCGCGCCGACGCGTTGGCGGAAGGTTATTTCCAGAAATTACAAGAGGAATATAAATACTTGGCGCACAAGTTCTCGTTGCGCCCCATAGACGCTAAGTTGTGGCGCTTTTTGCGCTTGAGGCCGCAAAATTTCCCCCATATCCGTCTCTCGCAGCTCGTGTCGCTTTACCATCAGCGCAAGGCTGGACTGAGCCAGCTGTTGGAAGCCACGGACCTGGAGCAGGCACGCAAGGTAATCGCCACCCAAGTGACCCCTTACTGGGAGACGCATTACACCTTTGGCAGCACAAGCGTAAGGAACGAGAAGAATCTCTCCGTGTTCTCCCAGAACCTGATATTGATCAATACCGTGGCCCCAATGTTTTTCGCTTATGGGCGGCACAAGATGGACGAGCGGCTATGCGAAAGGGCTTTCGACTTCCTGGAGCAAGTGAAGGCGGAGAATAATAGCATCGTGCGTATGTGGCAGCAATGCGGTCTCATAGTGCAGAACGCAGGTGACAGCCAGGCGTTGATACAGCTGAAAAAAGAATATTGTGACCGCAAGGAATGTTTGCGCTGTCGCTTCGGTTATGAATATTTAAGGAGGAAATGACATGGACCAGCAAGAAGTGATCAACGCCATCGCGCTATCGAGGTTGAACTATTTTTCCTTGACAGGGTTGTTGCAACTCTACCGCACGCTAGGTTCCGCCACCGCCGTGATGGAACATCGGCATGACATCAGGGACATATTGCCTGATGCCACAGACAGGCTAGTGACCGCGTTGCAAAATACTGACGAGGCATTGAAACGGGCGGAAGTGGAACTCGAATACGACATGAAGTATGGCATCACGCCGCTGCCGCTGAATGACGAGAACTATCCCGACCGTCTGAGAGATGTGGACGATGCCCCATTGGTGTTGTTCTACAAGGGAAACGCCAACCTCAACCAGCTGCGGGTCATTAATATCGTGGGCACTCGCCATTGCACGGTCTATGGGCAAGAGGTTATCGCCCGTTTCGTCAGAGAATTGAAGGAACTTTGCCCGCAAGTGCTTATCGTGAGTGGCCTAGCCTATGGCGTGGATATCCATGCGCATCGTGAAGCCCTGGCCAACGGCTATGAGACCATAGGCGTGTTGGCCCATGGTCTGGATGAACTTTATCCGACCCGCCACAGGGAGACCGCGGTGCGTATGTTGAAACAAGGCGGACTGTTGACAGAGTTCTTGACGCAAAGCAAGGTTGACAAGATAAACTTCGTGAGGCGTAACCGCATCGTGGCGGGCATCAGTGACGCTTGTGTTTTGGTGGAGAGTGCCGCCAAGGGCGGTGGACTGATTACGGCGGGTATCTCGCAAAGTTATGGCCGGGAGGTGTTCGCTTTTCCGGGCAGGTTGGGAGATGTATATTCCGAGGGTTGTAATCGGCTTATCATGAATAATGGTGCCTCGCTGCTGCTCACGGCCAATGATTTTGTCCAGGCTATGGGATGGGAAGTGGATATGGCCTTAGGCAAAGCGCGCAAGCAGGGGATAGAAAGGGAAATCTTTCCGGAGTTGAGTGACGAGGAACAGGCTGTGGTGAACGCATTGCAGGCGCACAATGACCTGCAGATAAATATGTTGGCCGTACAGGCGAACATCCCTATAGGCAAGTTGACCGCGCTTCTTTTCTCGTTAGAGATGAAAGGAGTGATAAAGGCCTTGGCGGGAGGCACGTATCATTTGCTGATGCGATAGCGAGCCATACATTATTAATATATATATGACATGAAGCAAGCGTTTTTCTCCTCCCCGATAGGCTTGGTGCGTATTATGGTGAAAAATGGGCATGTTACCCATTTGGAATTCACAGATGAAGAAACGCAGGCCGTTGGTAGTTATACAGCGGAAGCGCAAGCGTGCTCGTGCGTTGACGGGGAAGACGGGCGGGTGGCAATGGAGACATTACGGCAATTGGAACAGTATTTCAAGGGAGAACGCCGTGATTTCGATTTGCCCCTATGCCCTTTAGGCACTGACTTTCAGCGAAAAGCCTGGCAGGTACTGCGACAGATACCCTATGGCGAGACCATCAGCTATGGGGAGCAAGCCCGCAGAATGGGTTGCCCTAAGGGCGCAAGGGCGGTGGGTGGAGCCAATCATCACAATCCCCTCCCCATCCTTATACCCTGCCATCGTGTTGTGGCAGCGCATGGATTGGGAGGTTATGGAGAAGGTATCGAGCGCAAGAAGTATCTCTTGCGCCTGGAAGGAGCCCTGCCAAAAGAAGATTAGTCCGCGGGGCGTAAGCGCCAAGACAGTTGGTAGAGGCTGGGCAACAGGATGCAAAGCGAGAAGCCCAAGGCCATGAGCATGGTGTGGCTGTCGCCATGGAACAGGTCAATAAGTTCTCCCTCGGCCGTCCAGGGCATCACATAGAACATCGCATAGGCAACGGTGTTGTTGACCCAGTGGAGCACAATGCCTGGCACAACGCTATGCGTGCGGTAATACATCCATCCGAGGGCGCATCCCAAGATGAGCGCATGGACGAATTGGGCTATGTTGCCATGCACCAAGCCAAAGAGGAATGCCGAGATGAAAATGGCCACCCAATGGAGTTTGCCGCCCATTACTTGGAGCAGACGACGCAAGAGGGCACCTCGGAATACGATTTCTTCCACTAGCGGAGCCAAGATGCCGATGACCAAGTAGCCGGAGGAATTGGACATGATGCCCTGGAAAAGCTGTTCGTAGTTCTCTGGCATAATCACTTGCATTTGCTCATAGAGCCATTGCAAGGGTAATATGGTGCCCAGCGAGAAGAGAATGACCCACACCAAAGTTCCCCAAGGACGGCTGGCCAGATACGCACGGTCTGTATGCGCCCATTTCAGCAATACGAAGATTATCAGCGTGATGACGCTGCTGATGAGGCTGGTGGTGATGACCAGGTCGCTGTAGTCGCCCGTGCCCATGCCCTGCAATAGTTGCTCGAAGGGCGTGCCGTTGATGGCGGAGTAGATGCCCGCGCCCGCCAATTGCACAACGAGTTGCACGACGATGAAGGTGATGACGTAGAGAATGGCGTCAAGAATGCTTTTTACTACTTTATTCATAAATCGTTTTCTTTATCAAATTGTTCTTCCACCAGTTTGGCATCCCGTTTCAGCTGATGGGCAAGAGCCTCTGGGGTGGAAAATTTTTGTTCGGAACGTATGCGATGGATGAAACTCACTTTGAGTTCCTGTCCATAGAGATTGCCTTGGAAATTGAAGATGTGTACTTCCAGCGAGAGAGCATGCCCCTCGAAAGTGGGCCTGGTGCCGATATTCATCATGCCGTGGAATTGAGTCATTTGGTTGCGCAACATCACCTTCACGGCGTAAACACCAGGGGCGGGAATCAGTTGGCCATAGTCTGAGGTGTTGATGTTGGCTGTAGGATAACCCAATTTGCGGCCTTCCTGCTGGCCGTGTTCCACCTTTCCCAAAAGTGTATAGGGATAGCCAAGGCACTGGGCGGCCATTTCCACCTCTCCGTCTTGCAGGAAGGAACGCACCACAGAGGAGCTTACGTTCACCCCGTTCAAGATGAAGGCGTTGGAGCGCAGTATCTCCATGCCCAATTCCCTGCCATATCTCACGTAGTCATCGAAGCCCTCTTTGCGGTTGTGTCCGAAGCGATGGTCATAACCTATGTAGAGCTTACGCACGTTGAGCTGCTCCTTGAGCACGGCATTCATGAAATCTTTGGCGGAGAGCGCGGCTAGATGGAGATCGAAGTGCAGCACGGCCACGATGTCGATGTTGGTCTTTGAGAGCAGGGTGAGTTTGCCGTCCAGCGTGGAAAGCAATCGTGGTTGGTAATCACTTCGCAATACTTTGCGGGGATGCTCATCGAAGGTGATGACCATGGACTGCAGACCATCCTCTTGGGCGGTCTTTTTCAGGTGGTCTATCAAGAAGCGATGGCCGCGATGCACGCCATCAAAGAAGCCGATGGTGGCTATGCAAGGCTCGGTGAGCTTGGTATGTTCGTCAACGTGTATGATTCTCATGTCCGCCTCTATACTCTTTTCGTGGAGCTATAGCGACAACCAGTCGTCTATGCGCTTATTATAATAGGTGTGTATGCCCAGTGATTCTGCCGCTTGACAGTTGGCGTTAGCGTCATCGATGAAAAGTGTCTCTTCCGCCTCTATTCCCGCTTCGGACAACACCTCGGTGAAGATATCCGTGTTGGGTTTGGATAGATGCATCTGGTAGGACAGGAACACCTTCTCGAAGTAATCCTCCACTACCCTGAAGCGGTCGGGGAACAGTTCTTCCGCGCAATACTGCCAATGCATCACGTTTGTGTTGCTCAACAGGAAGAGGCGGAAGCCTTTTTGTTTCAGTTCCCAAAGTCTTTGCTTGCGCTCGGACGTGATTTCCCCGAGCAGCTGGTTCCATGCCCATACGATGTCTTCGTCTCTTGGTGTGGTTCCAGTGAGCCTGCGTACTTCCTCGCAGAAGCCGTGTTGGGTGATGGCGCCTATCTCCGCCTCGTAAAAAAGGTCTTCGGTACGTCGCTCTTCCACGTAGTTGGCAATGGCGTCAATGCCTACTTGCCGCATAGCCTCTATGCAGCGTCGCTGGTCAAGGCTCACCAATACGCCTCCCAAGTCGAAGATGATGTTGCGTATCTCCATCTTATGCCTTTGCTTTCTTCATTCGGGAGATGCCACGTATGAGTTCCCCTATCCACAGCACGGGAGATGTGGCCACGAAGATGATGAGCCATTCCTTCCAGCTGAGCGGCTCGGTGCGGAACATGTCACCGCCAAAAGTGACAATAAACCATTGTCCTACCAAGATGAAAAGCAGGACGAGCATCAGGCCCTTGTCGGCCAAGAAGCGATGAAAGGCTGTATACTGGCTGGCGTAGGCCTTGGCGTTGAAGAGGTTCCAGAACTGCAGCATCACGAACGTGGTGAAGAACCATGTCAGCTCGTGTCTGTCTACGCCACCCTCACCATTGCGCTCGCAATAGAACAAGAAGACGAACATGGCCGCGAAGAAGATAAGGCCACACCACAGGATGGCTTTGCCCATGCCTGGAGTGATGATGAAGTCACTCTGCTTGCGAGGTTTGTCTTTCATCACTTCTCTTGAAGGAGGCAGTGAGGCCAAGGCCATGGCGGCGAAGGTGTCCATGATGAGGTTCACCCAAAGAATCTGGGTGACCGTGAGGGGCATTTCCGTGCCGATGAGCGAACCTCCCAACACCAAGAGCAGGGCGGTAAGGTTGACCACCAATTGGAAAAAGAGGAAACGCTGGATGTTCTTATAGAGGGAACGTCCCCACATCACGGCATTGGCGATAGAACCAAAAGAGTCGTCGAGCAAAGTCATGTCTGATGCTTCCTTGGCAACAGACGTTCCCGAACCAAGAGACAGTCCCACGTGGGCATAGTGCAAGGCGGGAGCGTCGTTGGTACCATCACCCGTCACGGCCACCACCTCGCCTCGTTTCTGCAACATATCTACCAGGCGTTGCTTGTCGGTAGGCCTTGCTCTCGACATCACTCTGATTTCGGCGGCGCGCTTGTATGCTTCCTCATCGCTCAAGGCCGCCCACTCGGGACCGGTGATAGTGCTATGGGGCGGTATGTTGGTCTTGTCCTCGAAGAGGCCGATTTGCCGGCCTATCTCGGTTGCGGTAGCCACGGTGTCGCCCGTTACTATCTTCACCGTGATGCCAGCTCCTTGACAACGATCCACCGCTGCGGGAACATCCTCGCGTATAGGGTCACTGATGGCCGCTACGCCTTGCCATTTTCCGTCAAGAGCGAAGCCCAGCGTGCGCATGGCTTTCTCCTGGTAGGATAGCAAAAGTTTCTGTATCTCCGATTGCTTTTCCGGTGACAGGTTGCACATGCCCATCACAATCTCGGGAGCGCCTTTCACGAACTCATGGCGTTGGCCATCAATCGTAACCACAGTCTTCATGTATTTCGTCTCGGTAGAGAAAGGTTGTTGGCTTTCCACTTTTCCGCTCTCCCGCAGCTGACGATAGTCCACGCCCTTTCCTTGCAACCAAAGCAACAAGGCTATTTCCGTGGGATTACCGATACCTTGGTTCCCGTCCAGTTCAGCGGTGCTGTTGAAGGCGATAGCCTCATTGAGCAGCTGCTCGTTTTCTATGGCGAAGTCCTGCACTTGCATCTTGTTTTGGGTCAGCGTACCTGTCTTGTCGGTGCAGATGACGGTTACGGCACCCATGGTTTCGCAGGCGTGCAACTTTCTCACCAGGTTGTTCGATTTCAGCATGCGGCGCATGTTGAGCGCCAAGGCCAGCGTCACGGTCATGGGCAGTCCTTCG
>OJMI01000339.1_pt1 | contig 64800 bp, 54 predicted proteins | sample 1597131 | NCBI WGS metagenome assembly OJMI01 (sample SAMEA2452116, study PRJEB22498) | human gut metagenome | reverse complement strand
AAGCGATGCAGACCACGGCAATTGGAACGGTTGCCAACTCATTACCCGAAAACGAGGTAATTCTTCTAACTCTCTTGATTTCAAAGGGGTATATCCTTTTTGCAGAATTACTAGATAATTTGCAAATATCCGCGATGAAATGAGGTAGTAAAAGCAATAAAAACATATTATAGCCCCAATAACATACCATACCCCATAAAAAAGGCTGCTCATCTTCATTATATGAACAGCCAAACACTAACCTTTTAAAATACTTTTTGAACCTTATTTCAATGTAACAAAAAGTTCTCCGTTTTTCTCTGCAACAGTAACTTTATCTTCACGTAATAACCAACCCAATCCCAGATAAAAATCCTTATCCAGCATTTTAGATGACGCATTCTTTTTAATTTGCTTTTGGGTCAAACCGTCTGTACCATTAAGAGTGTTCCAAATGATTCCAGCCATTTCACCTGCTTTTTCTTTTAACATATTATATCTCTTTTAGTTAAACATTGAAGTTCTCTTTAGCATTTATAAAAAAGAACTTACATTATATCGTTGCAAAAATAAACAAACAAATAGAAAAATCCTAATTTCTGACAGCTAAATCAATGAAAAATAAGAAAATATCTTCATTTTTTCATGTTTTCGTAATATTTCACCCATATTTTTGCTGCAGTTTCCACCATTTTTACACACGGACGTTTTGCATAATAGTTTGCGGTACGTTCTTCAGGAGTAGCAACAACCGGAGAATCTTTTTGCAATCCCAATAACTCTCCACAAATAATAGAACCGTTTTGTCTTCTAAATTCTGCAGCCAGTTGTTGAACCAATTCATAATTGGCACCCTTAGCCATACGGTTTTTAGGATCAGTGCATCCGGTTTCCAGACCTGCTATCATAAACAATCCGCATGCAGCACCACAAGTTTGCCTCATACGCCCTATTCCTCCACCGAACGAAGCTGCCATTTTCAACGCCTGTTCTCTTGAAAATCCATACATATCGGCAAATGCAGCCACTACCGATTGAGAACAATTATAGCCTTGCTTAAATAAGTCAACTGCAAGTTCTACACGCTTATCTAAATCTATTTCATTCATTGTAAAATTCGTATTTTTCTGCAAAGATAGTGAATAGTACAGTATCTGCTCTGATTTGAAAGAGATAGAATAGAAAGAAAAATATGAACTGGAATATTGTTCCTTTAAAAAACTTCGTTTAATTTAGTGCCATAAACCACGACAGATGAGCATCATTACAAAATCTACCAGATACATAGCTTTCATGCTTTTAGTACTCGGTTGTCAGAACAGCCAATGGGAACAATGCGAGAAAGAGGCTGAACGTTCAAACAGACAATGCCCGAAAATCATAGATTCCCAAACACAACTGGACAGTATCAAATTCAATAAGCATGATAAGAAATTTACATATTACTATTCTTTATCAGGTGAATCTGACAGTACCTTTCAGGCAACAATTGGCAGTAAGGAGAACAAGGAAAGAACTCTGAATGCTGTCACAAACAGTTATGAGCTCCACCCATATCTCCAGCTGAACATAACATTTGAATATAACTATTATTCAAAATTATCCGGTAAACTTTTGGGAACAGTAAAAATAACGCCCAACGAATATAATCCAGACTAATCTAATAAAGATACAAGTCCGGATTATATTCATTGAGCATTTTTATAAAATCAATCAATTGCTCGCAGCCAATTTAACTTTGTATATCGCAAAAGTCAAAGGTCCAATTTGAGTATTGAATTTATTATTTTCCAAATGAAACTCATGTTCCGTTGGAATGATTAAATCAGGATTATCCAATGTATTGTCGGCATCAGGATTATCCGAATGAAAAACGATAGTCTTACCTTCATCCATCAATGCCTTTTTCTTCAAACCATTTAGTTCAACACATAGATTTTGGGTGGTTGCCGAAGTATTGACTACTTTAATAATATAAGTTTTCTCATGTTCATCCCACACAGCACTTGCAAAAAGACCGTTCTGCCCTTCTTTCCCACTTACAGGACTTCCCTTCATCTGAAGAGGTACTACATGCGTTCCCTTGTTATTTCCATACAAAGCCTGAACATACCAGCTGCATGTACGTACAGAACGTAAATTGTCAAACCAAATAAGATCAGGACGCCATTGCCATCCATCAACATGCGCCAATAGTGGAGCATATGTAGCCATATGTACAACATCAGCATTACGTTCTACTCCTGTTAAAAAAGCAGCTTCGAGCAATGAGGCATAAAAATGATTCCATTTCTTCCCTTTCCCATGACAGGCATATTCTCCGGCAAAAACCTTAGGTCCCTTACGATCATACTTATCATAGCGCTCACCTGAATTCAAAAACCAGTTTTCCGGACGATAAAAATGCTCATCGACCAAATCAACCTTTAACTTTTTCATTTCCGGCCATAAGAAATCAAAATCCTTACCTTCCGACTGTGGACCTGAAGACCCCACAATTTTTATTTCAGGATGATGTTTGCGTATTGATTTAACAAACAGTTTCAGGCGTTCCACATACTCACTCCCCCACTGCTCGTTTCCTATGCCGACATATTTCAAGTTAAAAGGTGCCGGATGTCCCATATCTGCGCGCAACTTTCCCCAATATGTAGTAGTATCACCATTCGCAAATTCAATAAGGTCAAGTGCATCTTGTATGTAAGAATCCAACTCTGATGTCTTGGCATGTGTATCCGGAGTATTATTCTGATACTGGCAGGCCAGTCCGCAATTCAAAATAGGAAGAGGTTCTGCCCCCATATCTTCTGAGAGCAAAAACAACTCATAAAATCCCATTCCATAAGTTTGAAAATAATCCGGAAAGAAACGATGCTGGAAGGTATAATGCCAGCGATTTTCATTTAATGGACGATTTTCTACAGGGCCAACCGAATTTTTCCAATTATAACGGGTATTCAAATCTGTACCTTCTACGATACATCCTCCAGGAAAACGGAATACTCCTGGTTTGGTATCGACTAAGGCCTGGACCAAATCTTTACGCAATCCGTTTTCACGTTTTTTCCAAGTGTCTACGGGAAACAGTGAAACATGTTCCAAATCCAGATTGCCTTTTGAAAGAAGGAAAATACGCAAATGGGCTTTTGCCATACTTTGTTTAGGAATAAGCTGAAGTTCATATTTCTGCCATTCCCTGAAATTAACAGACATGGTTTTTGATACGATAACCTGAGTTTCCCCTCTTGACGCGTTATCAATCAGTTCAACTCTTATCTTCTGTTTTTCACCACGTGCCCATACCGTAAAACGATAAGCTTCATCTTTCTTTACACCTATTCCGAAAAAGCCTTCATTTTCAAGACCTGTTCTTTTATGAGGATGACCTGAATACGACAAACGCACATAGTGAGGATTTTTCTCAAATGGTCCATCATTCATCAATGTTACATTACCAAATACGTTCCATCCCATAAAGTGCTGAGGAAATTCAAACGAACGGTTTTTAATCAATTCTGCATAAAGGCCGCCATCTGCACCATAATTGATATCCTCAAAAAAATGTCCATACATCGTAGGCTGTATTTCTGCTCCAATATTATCAGCATCTACTTCCAGAACATTCAGTTCCTGTGCTCTTGAGCTCAAGCCGAGCATCAAGGCAAACAATCCGGTATAAAAGATTTTATTCATATACTACTATTATATTTTATTTACAAAAGTAAAAAATAATATCCGATATACGGATACATTTATATATGAAAAAACGGGAATACAGATACATATTGTTCCGTATTCCCGTCTATTATATACAAAATTAATACTATAGAGCTTTATTTCAAGAAAAACTATTTCTTATCCGGGCGTCTGTTACCCATTTGAGGTTTCATGTTCTTTCTATGGTTCATCTCTTTGCCAAGTCTATGCATATTAGAGCGTTCCAACTTATATATTTTCTGAATCTGACGTATATTCAAGACCTTCTTGAATTCTTTATAATATTTCTCTTTTACATCCAGCATTTTACGGCCATGCGCAAATTGCTCTTCTATACTCTTGGCTATTTCGTCATCTGTCATATCCTGATACTTCTTTGCCGGACGTGGCATATGGCAGGCTTTCATTTCTTCCTGATACTTTTTGTAAATTGGAGTAAACTTAGCAGCGGTATTGTCGTCAAGCATCAAAGCGCCTAATACCTGTTTTAGCTGCATTTCCTCAAAATTAACTTTTTTCCGACCTTCTTTGGCAGGCTCTCTTTTTACATCTTGTGCCATTACATTAGTCATAGCTAAAATAACACATCCTAACACCAGTAAAATTTTCTTTTTCATAATCATATACTATTTAATATTGAACAATATCATCACTCATTTGTCACCAGTAAAGTAACATCCGATTCATAATAATTCAGCTGTTCCGCCAACTCTTCATCGGATAACGAACTTACATACTCATCCATTTTCTCCGACAACAACGATGCTGAAGCAAATTCTACATATTCATTCCCTACAGCATCATCTTTTTCTGATGCCGTATTCCAAAAGAATACTCCAAAAATCATAACTGCAGCAACACCAACTGTAGAAACGATTCTCCACATCCGTCTCCTCATTGCAGAAGCCTTAGCTTTATGACTCATACGTTCAGGAAATGATTCAAAAAAGCCTTCAGGAACTTTGTAAGGCATCTGTTTTTCAATATCATTCCAGTCAAATTCTTTCATAATAGTATTTTTGTATATATTTCTTTATATTTTCCTTTGCATAAAAGAAGTTCGTTTTCAACGTTTCTACTTGTGTATCAAGTATTATAGATATTTCATTATAATCCAATTCATCATAATATCTAAGATTGAACACAAGTCGCTGCTTCTCAGGAAGATTTTGAATTGCTTTCTGCAAAGCAACCATTTTTTCAAGTTTTTCTATATCGGTTTCTTTATCAGATGCATATTGCTCTTCCTCCTTGTTTATTTCTTCCAGCGATATGAAGTTTTCTTTATTTCTTTCAATAAATCGCAACACTTCATTTGTTGCAATCTTGTATAACCAAGTAGAAAGCTTGCATGCACCTTTAAAAGAATTCCAATGTTTATATACTCTTAAAAATGTTTCCTGCAACACATCCTCTGTATCGTCATGATTAATCAGCATACGACGTATATGCCAATACAAAGGCTGCTGATAACGCTCAACCAAACATCTGAAACCCTTATCTTTATCAAGACGATAAACATCCAAGATATCTTCTTCATTCATGTTTCATATGATTGTTTATTCAGTAGACCTCGAATATGAAAACAAGTTCAACATTATCTACCTATTTAACTTTCATTAATCAAAAAGGGCCATTCGTTCTTACACAAATGGCCCTCATATCGATAAATATTTATTTACTTATTATTTGACGAATAGCTTTACATAACTGATCAGGACATGATGTCGTCCGATGTCCACACTGAATTCCTTCCAGTCTCTGTAATACATCGTCTACATTCATTCCTCTAATCAAGCTACATATGCCTTTCAAGTTGCCGTTACATCCTCCCCAAAAACTCACGTCTTTTATGATGTTATCTTCTATCTCCAACTCTATATGGCTGCTACACGTGCCCTGCGTTTTATAAAGTAATTTCATTGAGGTAATTATTCTTCTTCAGCAGGTTTCATATTGGTATACACAGTCTGTACATCATCGAATTCTTCAAGACGCTCTACCATTTTATCTATTGTTTCACGCTGTTCCGGAGTTACATCTTTCAAATCATTCGGGATATAAGTAAAGTCTCCACCGACATCTTCAAATCCGCACTCTTCAAGATGTTTCTGAATTGCAGCATAGCTCTTCGGATCACCGTAAATGGTAATTGTACCTTCTTCAGGATCTTCATCATATTCATCCTCTACATTGTAATCAATCAAATCAAGGATAAGTTCTTCCATGTCAACACCCTCTTTTTTCTTGAAAGTGAAAACACATTTATGATCGAACAAAAAGGCCAAAGAACCGGTAGTTCCTAAGTTACCACCAAATTTATTGAATACAGAACGCACATCGGCAACTGTACGTGTCGTATTATCAGTTAAAGTATCTACGAAAACAGCTATTCCGTGAGGACCGTATCCTTCATATGTCATTCCTTTATAATCACTCTGATCCTTACCCATCGCATTCTTAATGGCACGCTCAATATTGTCTTTCGGCATATTCTCGCGCTTACAAGTTGCGATAACCGAACGTAAGGTCGGATTGTTTTCCGGTTCCGGACCACCTGCTTTTACAGCAATTGCAATTTGTTTACCCAGTCTTGTAAAGGTTTTGGCCATATGACCCCATCTTTTCAGCTTTGTAGCTTTTCTATATTCAAACGCTCTTCCCATTGGATTTATATTTTTATGTAAATTATTTATTTATCTTAATTTCGCTCCCAACTTATTTTCAAGATTGGTTATCAGCTTATTCATGATTTTATCTATTTGCTTATCATTTAAAGTTGCATTTTCGTCCTGCAACAAGAAGCTGACAGCATAACTCTTCTTCCCTGGTTCCAGGTTCTTACCTTCATAAACATCAAACAGTTCAACAGCTTTCAAAAGCTTTTTCTCTGTTTCGTATGCTATGCTTTCTATTTCGGCAAACTGAACGTTTTTATCCAATAACAACGCCAAATCACGTTTCACTGACGGGAATTTAGAGATTTCCGTATAACTAACCTTCACATTCTTCACTGCTTTCATCAGTTCTGTCCAATTGATTTCGGCATAATAGACTTCATTGTCCAAATCAAAAGCCTTTTGTATTTTCTTTGAAACAATGCCAAATGTAGCCAGCAACTTACCACCACGTGTATGTATGCTAACAGCAGCAGAATAGATTTCATTCGCCAAATTGCCAAAAACAACAGAACCTAAATTCAGACCTAAACGTGAAAATATATTCAGTACATATGCCTTCAATTCATATACAGAACTGTTTTCTTCTGCATGTGCCCAGGAATTGGTTACACGCTTACCTGTAACCCACAATCCTAAATGGTAATTCTCACTATATGCAGCAAGAGCCTTTTCAGGATTTTTCTTTTCTGCATTATAATAATAACAGTTTCCAAACTCGAAGAACTTCAAATCTGCATTTTTTCGATTGGCATTATGCTGGATACTTTCCAAACCACCAAACAGCAATGTCTGACGCATGCAGTTAAGATCGTTGCTAAGTGGATTCATCAGCATTACAGAATTCTTCAACGGATAAGTTTCCAAATTCTCATAATAAGCAGATTTGGTCAAAGAGTTATTGAGAATTTCATTGAATCCACAACCTACCAACTGCTCTGATATCAGATTCTGCAATTTTTGAGAACGGTCTACTTCACCCTTAGTCGTCAGACTTGATTTCAGGGTTGTAGGAATCTCAACATTGTTATATCCGTATATACGGAGAATATCTTCAACCACATCACAAGGACGCTGCACATCTACTCTGTACGGTGGTACCTGTAAAGTAATACCATCCTGAGTTTCTGATATTATTTTCATTTCCAGACTGGAAACAATACTTTTAATGGTTTCTACCGGAATTGTTTTACCAATCAAATCATGTACATACTGATATTTCAAATCTACGGTAAAATCAGCTATTGGAGCTGGATAATTATCCTTAATTTCCATGGAGATTGTTCCTCCTGCCAATTCCTTAACCAACAACGCAGCCTGTTTCAAACAGTATATAACATTATTCGGATCAATACCACGCTCAAAACGGAAAGAAGAATCTGTACTCAAACCATGACGACGTGCTGTTTTACGAACAGTTGTCGGGTTGAAATATGCACTCTCCAAAAATACGTTTTTGGTGGTTTCTGTTGTACCTGAATCAAGACCGCCAAATACACCGGCCATACACATCGGCTCTTCAACATTGCAAATCATCAGGTCACGTTCATCAAGCTTACGTTCTACTCCATCCAATGTGACAAAAGGAGTACCTTGAGGCATCGAACGAACCACAATCTTTCCGCCTTTGATTTTATCTGCATCAAAACAGTGAAGAGGCTGTCCGTATGCATGAAGTATATAATTTGTAATATCTACTATGTTGTTAATAGGACGAAGGCCAATAAGTCTCAATTTATTCTGAAGCCATTCTGGACTTTCCTTTACGGTTACATCTTTTATTGTAACACCGGCATAGCGCGGACACATAGCAGGATCAACTACCTCAATATCAATGTTCAGGTCGTGATTATCCACCGCAAACATTTCATCGGACGGACGTGTCAATGCTGTTTTCTTTCCTGCCTGAACAAGATAAGCATACAAATCACGTGCTACTCCATAATGAGAACATGCATCTGCACGGTTAGGAGTTATATCGACTTCTATTACGTAATCGCTTTTTATATTGAAATAATCTTTTGCAGGAGTTCCAGGAACAGCATCTTCAGGAAGCACAATTATACCTTCGTGGCTTGTACCGATTCCTATTTCATCTTCAGCACAGATCATACCCAAAGACTCTATTCCACGCAATTTAGACTTCTTAATGGTGAAACATTCATCTCCATCATACAGTTTTGTACCAATTGTTGCAACTACAACTTTCTGTCCGGCAGCTACATTTGCTGCGCCACACACTATCTGCACAGGATCACCACTACCCAAATTTACAGTAGTTACATGCATATGATCAGAGTTAGGATGAGGTTCGCAAGTCAATACCTCTCCTATAACAATTCCTTCAAGACCACCTTTAATAGATTGTACTTCTTCTACTGATCCTACTTCCAGACCTATTGAAGTCAATGCTTCGGCCACTTCATTCGGATTCAAATCGAAGCTAACATACTCTTTAAGCCAATTATAAGAGATATTCATATCTAATTTATTTATATATTCATCAAAAGATTTGCAAATTTACTAAGATTTCGGTAATGAAGAAGCATGAGGATGGAAAAATAATCAATGCATGTATCTTCGAAAATATCTCTACAAAGAGCTCGCCAATTCTTTATGACAGCACATCTTCATCCATTCACATGCTCATGTATAATCAAATGTCAACTATACTCAGAAAGGAACTCCCGAAGGTGGGGGAACATCAAAAGGATTATCCTGAAGAGCATTTGTCGGAAGCGGAGGAGGCAATCCCGGATCATTCAATCCAGAACCACGAAGCACTTCACCTTCCACAGGAACAATCATATCATCATCCGGATTCTGAAAACGTGCATACTCAGACTTGAAGCGCAATAATACATCTCCTACTGCACCATTACGATGCTTGGCTATAATAATTTCAGCCATACCATGAAGGTCGTTTCCTTTATCATCCTGATATATTTTATAATATTCCGGACGATGTATAAAACATACCATGTCAGCATCCTGTTCGATGGCACCTGATTCACGGAGGTCACTCAATTGAGGACGTTTCCCTTCAATACCTTCACGACTTTCTACACCACGGTTCAACTGACTCAAGGCAATAATCGGAATATTTAACTCTTTAGCCAATCCCTTCAACGAACGGGATATTGTACTTACCTCTTCCTGACGGCTTCCGAATGACATTCCACTGGCATTCATCAATTGAAGATAATCGATGATAATAAGTTTCACACCATGCTCACGAACCAGACGACGCGCCTTTGTACGCAACTCAAAAACGGAGAGTGAAGGAGTATCGTCAACATACAATGGGGCATCATACAGCTCTTTTATCTTATAATCAAGCTGTCCCCATTCATAAGGAGCCAACTGTCCGCTTCGTATTTTCTCACCAGGAATCTCACAAACGTTCACTATCATACGGTTCACAAGCTGAACATTGCTCATTTCCAACGAGAATAAGGCAACAGGTTGCTTTTGATTGACCGCTATATTTTTTGCCATTGACAAGACAAATGCAGTTTTACCCATAGCAGGACGAGCAGCAATAATCACAAGGTCTGAATTTTGCCATCCGGATGTCATCTTATCCAATTGATGAAAACCACTGGGAAGTCCACTCAAACCATCTGTTCGTGCAGCCGCCTTTTGCAGCATTTCATATGCTTCTTTTATGACCGGATTAATTTGTGTATAATCCTTTTTCATATTCTGCTGGGAAATTTCAAAAAGCTTTCCTTCTGCCTCCTGCATCAAATCATCTACATCCTGCGTTGCATCAAAAGCTTTAGTTTGTATAACACTGGTAAATGTTATAAGCTCTCGGGCCAGGAACTTTTGGGCAATAATACGTGCATGATATTCAATATGTGCAGATGAAGCAACTTTTCCACTCAATTGTGCTATGTAAAAAGCTCCTCCTACCTCATCCAGTTCACCGGTTTTTCGCAACTGTTCTGTTACCGTCAGAATATCAACAGGTTGCTGTTGGATAGATAACGTACTGACAGCCTTATATATTAATTGATGCCGGCGATCATAAAATGATTCCGGACGCAATATCTCACTGACCAGCGAATAAGCATCCCGTTCAATCATCAAAGCACCGAGTACAGCCTCTTCCAATTCTGGTGCCTGAGGTTGCAAATGTCCATATTCATTTTTTTCCGGAGTAACTACTTTGGATTGTCTTGTACGTGATGTAGCTCTTTTTGTTTCTGCCATAATCATTTTTTGTTTGGCTGCAAAGATAGTATTTTATTCAATATGTTTTTCTGCTTCCATTTTTCAAATAAAACTAAATAATATATTCGCATATTTAAGATCTTTATAATCAATAAGCAGAAATCTTTTATTTGAATACTGATAAAAAAGCAGGTAAGCTTGCTTTTCACACTATACTTTTTCATATATTTGCCACCAACAAATTTTAATTAAATACCATTATTATGATAACTTTTCCTAATGCAAAAATAAATCTGGGACTAAATATTATAGAAAAACGTCCGGACGGATACCATAACCTGGAAACAATATTCTATCCTATTCATTTGGAAGATGCTCTGGAAGTAGTCCCTCTCAAAGATTCACAACAAGAATACGATTTGAAAATCAGCGGTACACCTATTGAAGGTGATGCAGAAAACAATCTGGTAATAAAAGCATACCGCTTGCTTAAACAGGATTTTACCCTTCCTCCCATACATATATATATGTATAAACATATCCCTATGGGCGCCGGATTAGGTGGAGGGTCTTCAGATGCCGCATTTATGATAAAACTACTCAATGAGAAATTCTCATTAGGTATGAATAATGCTCAAATGGAAAACTATGCGGCCCGTTTAGGAGCCGATTGTGCTTTCTTTATTCAAGACCGTCCCGTATTTGCAACTGGAATAGGCAATATAATGACTCCCATTGATCTGTCACTAAAAGGAATGTATGTCGTATTGGTGAAACCTGATATTTCCGTATCAACAAAAGAGGCTTATTCTAAAGTTTCTCCCCAAAGACCATCTCAATCCCTCCCGGAATTGATCAAGCATCCTATTGAAGAATGGAAAGATTTAATTGTCAATGACTTTGAAAAGAGTGTTTTCCTTGCTCATCCGGAAATCGCAGCCATAAAAGACAAATTATATGACATGGGAGCTGTATACGCATCAATGTCTGGTTCCGGTTCGACAGTATATGGAATATTTAAAGAATCAGTCCCATACGTTGATGAACATTTTGGAGAATGTTTTTGCCGCATACGTGAATTAGAATAAAAAAAGCACGTGTCCTTTTTGAAAAAGGACACGTGCTTGTAATAGAAAGGACGCGTGCTTTCCGACAAAACCACACGTCCTTTTTTTCATTTATTGAATACCATTCTCACGGAGCTTTAACTGCCAGTTCCATGCAGAACGAAGAGTATCTTCGATGCTTGTTTCAGCTTTCCATCCAAGAACTTTATTTGCTTTTTCCGGATTAGCCCATACTTGCTCTATATCGCCGGCACGACGTGGAGCAATCTGATAATTCAATTTGACGCCAGTTGCCGTTTCAAATGCATGAATCAGTTCAAGTACTGATAATCCTTTTCCTGTTCCAATGTTAAACACTTCTACCTTTTCATTCTGTTTGTCTTCAAGCATACGTGCTATGGCATATACATGTGCTTTAGCCAAATCAACCACATTGATATAATCACGAATACATGAGCCGTCCGGCGTATTGTAGTCATCTCCAAAAACACTTAACTTTTCACGAATACCAATCGCCGTTTGTGTAAGGAACGGTATCAGATTCATGGGGACTCCATTTGGCAATTCACCAATTAAGGCACTTGGATGTGCACCTATTGGATTAAAATAGCGCAACAATATAGAACGAATGGGAGAACCCGACTTCACTGTATCCTGAATTATCTCTTCATTAATCTGCTTGGTATTTCCATAAGGAGACTCTGCCTTCTTAATCGGTGCTTCTTCTGTTACCGGCAATACATCCGGTTGTCCATATACTGTACAAGAAGAAGAGAATACAATACCCTTTACATTATATTTAGGCATCAATTCCAATAAATTGATTAAGGAAACTATGTTATTGCGATAATACAGCAAAGGTTTCTGAACAGACTCTCCTACAGCTTTGCTTGCAGCAAAATGTATGATTGCGCTGATACCTTCATGCTTGCAAAAAACATTTTCCAAAGATACGAAATCAAGACAGTCAACTTGTTCAAAGGCAGGACGAATACCTGTAATCTTTTGAATATTATCCACTACATCCGCACGTGAATTTGAAAGATTGTCTACAATCACAACTTCATAACCATTATTCTGAAGTTCTACAACTGTATGTGAACCTATATATCCGGTTCCTCCGGTTACCAAAATCTTACCTTTCATATAATATCATTTTCTATTAAATGTTTTCATCTAAAAAAGTTTAGAAGGATAAATACCTTTTCTTATCAGTTCATTGATTCGAAGCAGAGCTTGTATCTTGTCATCCGGTGAAACTAAAGCCATCCATCGTGCTTCCGTTGGGATATTTTTTATTTTTACACCATGCGCTATAATTTCATTTATAAAGTCCGGCAAGATATAGGCTTTCTTTATATCCTTCCCATACAAAGAAATAAAATGCTCAAAGCCTTGTGTCAACCAATCAAAAAGTTGAGGTGAAAATCCCCACATATTCATAGAGACCCATGCCTGTTCATCAAGGCTAACCCATGTATTTCCCGCATCTTTATACATCGGGTGCCCGCCTACCAGCTCTACTCCTGCCAATTCAGTTACCGACAACAGATTATTCTTATCATCTACCGAGCATAATCCTCTATTGGCACATCCAGATTCAGGCATGACTGCTCCCAATTTATAACCAACCATGAATGCATCATATGCTGCTCCTGAAAGTTCCTTTAAATACTTGTATAATAATTCAAAGCTTTCCCTTTGATAGAAATTGACAGCATTTATTACGCCAAACGGATTATCTATCAATGATTTGCATTTCAACACAGCATGTGCCGATCCCCATAATAGCAAACGCTTGGTATTTCTTTGAACTTCTGGAACATCTGATACATCTTGATACACATAGTCTATCTGTATCGTGTTTTCATATTTGGCAGAAACTCTGGCTCTGAATTCTTTTTCAAATGATGGATTTATAACAAAGACTATTCGGGTAAAGCCTGCTTTTATCGCATCATAAACCGAATAATCCAAGATAGTTTCACCATGAGGTCCGATAGGCTCAAGATATTTTAACCCTCCATAACGGTTTCCCATGGTTGCAGCCAAAATTACAAGTGTAATTGTCATCAATTCTCTATTTATTTACTTACAAAGGTAAAAAATCATCCGTGAAAGTAATCTGAAAAAAGAATATATTTTACTAAGAAAAAAAATTTTAACAGGAAGTATATCATATCAGTCTGTCTGTCAGAGCACAAAAAACAAAAAGGTCTCAAAAGTGTTTCAATCTTTACACTTTTGAGACCTTCTATAGGGTTAAATCTATGATTAATTCAAACCAAACAATGTAGCCAGACCTTTATCTACTCCAGAGAATCCCATAAATGCCATAGCCAATAATCCGGCTGTAACCAATGCTATTGACATTCCACGCATTCCTTTTGGTATATTAACAAGACTCAGCTGCTCACGGATACCAGCAAAAACAATCAAAGCCAAAGCAAAACCTAAAGCTGTTGAGAATGCGTAAACAACTCCAGTAAGCAAATCATATTCTTTTTGGATTACCAATATGGCAACACCTAAAATACAACAGTTGGTAGTAATCAAAGGAAGGAATACACCCAATGCCTGATAAAGAGCGGGTGAAACTTTCTTCAAAATAATCTCCACCATCTGAACCAATGCTGCAATCACGAGGATAAAAGCAATAGTTTGCAAATAGGCTATTCCAAACTGGTCAAGCACATATTTTTGAATCAGATAAGTCACAATAGTAGCAATGGTCAACACAAAAGCTACAGCTGCTCCCATACCACATGCTGTTTCAACTTTCTTGGAAACTCCAAGGAAAGGACAAATACCCAAGAATTGTGACAACACAACGTTGTTCACAAAGATGGCTGTTATAAATATCAATATATATTCCATAGTAGAGTTTTTAGAGAGTTTACTTATGCTTTCTTCAGTTTATTTACAATCGCTATCAAATATCCCAATGCAATAAATGCTCCCGGTGCAAGAACGAAAACAAGCATACCGTAATCTTCGGGCATGATTGCTATATTAAAGATCTTACCTGTACCCAAAAATTCACGTACAGCTCCCAATATGGTTAATGCAATGGTAAAACCTAATCCCATTCCCAATCCATCAAAGAATGAAGGTACAGGACCATTTTTTGCAGCAAAAGCCTCTGCACGTCCTAACAATATACAGTTTACTACAATCAGAGGGATAAATAATCCCAGCGTTGCATACAAAGCCGGTACATATGCCTGCATTATCATTTGCAACAAAGTTACAAACGAAGCAATCACTACTATAAATGAAGGAATACGCACCATATCAGGAATAAGATTCTTTATCAGCGATATTACTACATTTGAACAAATAAGCACAAACATAGTTGCCAGTCCCATGCCCATACCATTGATTGCCGATGAGGTAGTACCTAATGTAGGACACATACCCAACAGAAGAACAAATGTTGGATTCTCCTTGACAATACCGTTCATCAAAACTTTAAAATTATTCATAACAGGCTCCTTTCTTAATTTTGTTCTACATGAGATGTTGCTCCTGTTGCAGCATCGGTTGCTTTCATGCCATTCTGTTTGGCATAAGCAGCATAAGCCTTGTTGACAGCATTCAAGAATGCACGTGAAGTAATTGTTGAAGCTGTTATCGCATCAATATCACCTCCATCTTTGCTTACTGTCAAAGGTTTATCAGCCGGACACACTCCGGTTATATCTCCCTTAGCACCTTTTTTAAACCAATCAGCAGCTTTAGAGCCCAATCCGGGAGTTTCAGAATGACTTAACAAAGAGTAGTCAATGATTTTGCCTTCAGCATCAAAACCAACCAAAACAGTCAAAGCTCCACCAAAACCATTTTCCGAAGCTTCAACAGCCGCACCGATAAATTCACCACCTTTTGTGGCTTTATAGATTTTATACTCTACTCCATCCACTTCAATAGTTTCCGGATTAGCAGCCGGTTCATTATCAAACCCTGGTACAACAACCGCAATTGCATCACTCAAAGCTTTGGCATTTGCCTGTGCTATCGGTTCGGCAGTCAGTTCATTTACCCATCCTAACAATCCGCCGGCTATAACGGTTACCGCAGTCAGTACGATAACCATATTCTTAAATGAAGATTCAAGCTTTTTCATTATTTCTTAACCTCCCCGAATCTTTTAGGTTTACAATAATTATTAATTAAAGGAGTAAATGCATTCATTATCAATATAGCAAATGACATGCCTTCCGGATATGCTCCAAACAAACGGATAACTACTGTAAGGAAGCCGATTGCAATACCATATACCAGCATACCCTTATGAGTCATAGGAGAGGTTACATAGTCTGTAGCCATAAAAATTGCTCCCAACATTAATCCTCCTGTCAGCAAATGAGTTAAAGGTGCCGCATACATTTCCGGATTTACCATATGCATAATACCTGAGAATACAAAGACTGTAGCCAAAATAGATACAGGAATATGCCAGGTTATAATCTTTTTCCATAACATATAAAGCAAACCTATCAATAAGGCAAAAGCACTTACTTCACCCAGAGAACCACCATTTGCTCCGATAAACAAATCAAAAGCTGAAGGCAATTGCTCCAATGCTGAAGCGTCACCATGTACAGCCATCTTCATCAATGCTAATGGGGTTGCACCGGTTTCAGCATCTACATAACTTGTAAGCTGTCCGATTTTAGGCCATGAAGTCATTTGTACCGGGAATGAAATCAACAAAAATACACGACCTACCAAGGCTGGATTAAAAGGATTACATCCTAATCCTCCAAAAGTCATCTTACCCACACCTATGGCTACCAAAGCACCAATTATAATAATCCATACAGGTAGATTAGACGGAACATTAAATGCAAGCAATACGCCCGTAATCATTGCTGAACCGTCAAGAATCGTTGTTTTCTCACGTTTAAGAATAAATTTTGTAATAGCCCATTCGAAAAACAAACACGCTACAACCGATGTTATTGTCACAACAGCTGCCCCTACTCCAAAATAAATCAGAGATACCAGTAAAGCAGGAATCAAGGCTATCAATACGCCATACATATTCTTCTGCACACTGTCTCCGCTATGTACATGTGGGGATAAAGATACAATCAATTTATTTGCCATAATTTCATCTCCTATTTTTTAGCGTTACGTGCACGAATGATTCCACCTACCGTACCTTTGCCTAAACGGATATAATCCAACATCGGACGATGTGCAGGACAAGTAAACTGGCAAGAGCCACATTCGATACATGACATGATATCTTCTTTTTCTACTCGTTCCCATTCTTTATGGGCAGATAAGGTTGCCAATAAGAACGGTTCAAGTCCCATAGGACAAGCACTTACACACTTTGCACAACGGATACAAGGTTGCGCTTCAGAACGTGCTGCCTCCTTATCATTCATTAAAAGAACTCCAGAACTACCTTTACAGATAGGAACCTCAGTATTAGCCAACGCTTTTCCCATCATAGGTCCACCGCCTATGACCTTACCGGTATCTTCCGGCAGACCTCCAGCAGCATCAATCAACTGACTCATTGGAGTACCCATACGAGTCAAGAAGTTTGACGGATTCTTTAACGACTTTCCAGTAACAGTTACTATCCGCTCAAATAAAGGCTTATTTTTCATCACGGCCTCATATACGGCATAAGCTGTTCCTACGTTCTGTACCACGGCACCTACATTAATAGGAATTGCTGGAGGAGCAGGAACCTGACGACGAATAACAGCATCGATCAACTGTTTTTCACCTCCTTGAGGATATTTCACCTTCAAAGGAACAATCTCAATACCCGGATAATTCTTTGCCTTTTCTGTCATAAGGCGAATAGCATCGGGCTTATTGTTCTCAATACCTATATAACCGGTTGAAACTTTTACGGCCTTCATCAATAAAGAAACACCAACAAGCACCTCTTCTGTCTTTTCCAACATAAGACGATGGTCGGCTGTTAAATAAGGTTCACATTCCACACCATTGATTATCACACATTCTGCTTTGCAACCCGGAGGCGGACAAAGTTTAACGTGTGTCGGGAAACATGCACCTCCCATACCAACAACTCCGGCTTCCTTGATTTTTGCGACAATTTCTTCCGGAGTCAATGAAGTTTCTTTAACCAATTCAACAGAACGGTCTATTGTTTCTTCCCAGTCATCACCTTCTACATCTATGTAAATAGCGGGTTTACGATAACCACTGGCATCTATCACAGAATCTACTTTGTTTACAGTTCCTGAGACTGATGAAAATATAGGTGCTGACACAAATCCACCTGCTTCTGCAATCTTTGTTCCGACTTTAACCTTATCGCCCTTCTTAACTATAGCAACAGCCGGAGCACCGATGTGTTGCGACAAAGGGAAAACGGCTTGTTTGGGTAAAGCCAAAACTTCTATTGCTTTGCCGGCAGACAATTTATTTTCTGCTGGATGAACTCCACCAATTCTAAATGTCTTCACGTTTTTATCTTTTTAATTTTATTATTCAATTACCTAATATCAAGCTTCGGCTGTAGAAGCTGTTTCCTTTACAGTTTCAGCTGTAGCCTCAGTTTTTGGTTTTCGCGGCGGGAAGTTTATAGCAAGAATTGCTCCTTGAGGACATTCCTGCTCACACTTGCGGCATGACTTGCACTTGGCAGGATCAATATATGCCAGATTATTTTCCAAGGTGATAGCCTCAAACGGACATACTTTCACACACTTACCGCAACCGATACAACCTACAGAACAAGCCTTTCGTGTAACTGCACCCTTATCTTTATTTACACAAGACACATATACACGACGATTATTTTTTCCCTTAGGACGAATTTCTATAATATGACGCGGACATGCTTTTGCACAGGCACCACAAGCAGTACATGCATTTTCATCTACTTCGGGTAAACCGGTTTCAGGATTCATGTGAATGGCATTGAACTGACATGCGTCAACACAATCTCCGCATCCCAGACAACCAAAAGTACATCCGGTCTCACCACCATAAGTAGAATTCATGATAGCACAAGAATGTGCGCCATCATACGAAGTAACATGTGGACGGTGTTCACAACTACCATTACAACGGACTACAGCTACTTTAGGTTCCGTTGCAGTGGATTCCAATCCCAAAATTGCGGCTACACGCGCCATTACAGGCTGACCACCAACCGGACATAATTTTCCTTCTAAAGAACCAGCTTTTACACAAGCTTCTGCAAAGCCGGAACATCCCGGATAACCACATCCACCACAATTGGCTTGAGGCAACACCTCTGCAACCTCACCAATACGGGGGTCTTCATACACCGCAAACTTCTTTGAAGCCACAAACAGGACCACAGCAGATATCAGTCCGATGACTCCTAATGAAATTACAGCAACTAAAATTAAGTTCATAATAAGTTAGTTATTTGAATATTTATATTATTGTTTTATCTTAAATGCAAAAGTTTTCTTTATGCGATTTCTTATAGCATACACAAATATATAATAAGGTATAAGTGACATGAGGGCAACAAGTGCAGAAACTAGTTCATTGCCCAAAGTCATTTTATAACATAATACAAGCACTGCTATCAAAATAAGAAATGGAATTCCAAAAGCCAGACCGACAGCCCGCATTCCCATAGAAGTTGTTCCATAAATTGTAACCTCCTGTCCTATTACAAAAGAAGCGGCATCTGCATCATATATATCTATAAGCTTTTCTTTGCTTTCAGAAGAGTGACATAATGATTTCGCAGAACAAGACGAACATGCTGAAGTTTGTATAATACGAACCTGCACATGCGTTCCTTCGATGTGTTCCACAGTACCCTGATGTTTGATTATATTGGTCATTTTGTAAAATCCACTTTACAATTTGCTTGCAAATGTAATATAAAAAATTCAGTAGACATTCACTTAACCTATAAAAAATCATATTTTCACAATTGTCTTATTGTTGCTAAATAGCAAGTATGCAAGTATTTGTAAAGGCAAAAAGAACAAAATGATTTCATATATCAAAAAAAATCATCATAAATTAAGGAATGTAACAATTAAAATCTATAAATTTGTCTCTGTCGCATTTCAATAAGAAAAAATCAACTTAAATATTAAAAACACATATTAGAAATGAAAGAAGAAGAAAAAAAAACAGGGTTGCCGGAAAATGCATTCAGGCCCCTGAAAAAAGGAGAAACTTATGAGCCACTTATGTCGCCCAATAAAAATTATCCGGAAGTCAATCTTTGGTCTGTTCTATGGGGAATAAGCATGGCTATCTTATTTTCTGCCGCAGCAGCTTATTTAGGATTAAAGGTAGGACAAGTGTTTGAAGCCGCTATTCCTATCGCAATTTTGGCTGTAGGTATTTCCGGTGCGGCAAAAAGGAAAAACGCATTGGGAGAAAACGTTATTATCCAATCAATAGGTGCATGTTCTGGAGTAATTGTTGCCGGAGCCATTTTTACATTGCCTGCATTGTATATATTACAGGCCAAATACCCTGAAATGACCGTCAACTTCATGCAAGTATTTATCAGTTCACTGCTGGGTGGTGTCTTAGGAATCTTATTTTTGATTCCTTTCCGAAAATATTTCGTAAAAGACATGCATGGAGAATATCCTTTCCCTGAAGCAACCGCAACAACACAGGTATTAGTTTCCGGAGAAAAGGGCGGAAGCCAGGCAAAGCCGCTGCTTTTTGCCGGATTAATAGGAGGATTATATGATTTCATAGTTGCCACTTTCGGATGGTGGAACGAAAACTTCACCTCACGAGTATGCGGATGGGGAGAATTAGTTGCAGAAAAGGCTAAACTTGTATTCAAAATCAATACCGGAGCAGCAGTTTTGGGACTTGGATATATAATTGGACTCAAATATGCAGCCATTATTTGTTTTGGTTCTCTCAGTGTATGGCTTATCATCATACCTGGAATTTCTTTAATTTGGGGAGATCAGGTATTAAACATGTGGGATCCGAACATCACAATGACCATATCTGAAATGAGTCCGGAACAAATATTTGCATCTTACGCCAAGAGTATTGGTATCGGAGGTATCGCAATGGCAGGTATTATCGGAATTTTCAAATCATGGGGACTTATCAAGAGTGCTGTAGGATTGGCAGCCAAAGAAATGAAAGGAAAGAATGTTCAAGAAAATAAGGTTGAACGTACCCAAAAAGACCTTTCTATGAAAATTATTGCTTTTGGTTCTATCCTGACCTTAATTTTGGTTACTTTATTTTTCTACTTCGATGTAATGGATGGAAACTTGATGCATACCATCGTAGGTATTCTGGTAGTAGCAATCATCGCATTCCTATTTACAACCGTTGCAGCTAATGCTATTGCTATCGTAGGAACCAATCCGGTATCCGGTATGACCTTAATGACGCTTATACTTGCATCTGTTATCATGGTTGCTGTAGGACTTAAAGGAACCGGAGGTATGGTAGCAGCACTTGTTATGGGAGGTGTTGTCTGCACAGCTCTTTCAATGGCAGGTGGATTTATCACAGACTTGAAAATCGGATACTGGCTGGGAACAACTCCCAAGAAACAGGAAAGCTGGAAATTTTTAGGAACACTGGTATCTGCGGCAACTGTAGGTGGCGTTATCATGATACTAAACCATACTTATGGATTTACCAGTGGTCAACTTGCTGCTCCACAAGCGAATGCCATGGCCGCTGTTATTGAACCTTTAATGAGCGGCGTAGGTGCCCCATGGTTACTTTACGCAATCGGAGCCGTGCTTGCCCTCGTTCTTACATTATGCAAAGTTCCAGCTCTTGCATTTGCTCTTGGTATGTTTATCCCGTTGGAACTCAACCTTCCTCTTATTGTAGGAGGAGCCATTAACTGGTATGTAACCAGCCGCAGTAAAGATGAAGCAGTCAATGCCGAACGCGGAGAAAAAGGAACTCTTATCGCTTCCGGATTCATTGCCGGAGGTGCTTTGATGGGCGTAGTCAGTGCAGCTATGCGATTCGGAGGCATCAACCTTGTAAATACTGAATGGTTAGACAATCCAATGAGTCAGGTTCTTTCAATTATCATGTATGCACTGCTTATAACATATATGATCAAAGCATGTATGAAATTAAAAAAATAATCTTTTGTTAAACTATATACAAGCCCTGTTATACTGTAAAGACGGGGCTTGTATCTTTTTAAATATAACACAAATGAGAATACAACTTTTATTATTGATTTCTTTATTTAGCCTTTCCTTAAGTGCACAAGTAGAAAGACCTGTTACATTACCGGTATGGCCAGAAGGCGCACCTGAATCAAACGGATATACAAATGAGGATCCTAAGTCAACCAAAGAAAGAGCTGTGAAAGTAGCCAAAGCAGAACTTCTCGTATACCCGGCACAAAATCCCAACGGAATGGCTATCATATGTTGTCCGGGAGGAGGATACGCTCATCTGGCAATGGCTCATGAAGGTTATGATATGGCCGATTGGATGAACGCACAAGGCATTACTTTTGCAGTACTTAAATACCGTATGCCCAACGGGCATAAAAACATTCCGCTTAGTGATGCAGAACAAGCCATGCAGATAATTAAGCAACATGCCAAAGAATGGAATGTCAACACACAGAAAATTGGAATAATGGGTTCTTCTGCAGGTGGACATTTAGCCGCAACGACAGCAAATATGGCTGCAGAACGCCCGGCTTTTCAAATTCTACTCTATCCTGTTATCAGCATGGGAGATGACACCCACAAAGGCTCGCGTGAACGTTTACTCGGAAAAGAGCCCTCAGAAAGCGATATCCAAGCCTATTCCATGGAGCTGCAAGTAAACAAAGAGACCCCCCGCGCATTTATTGCCCTTTCAGGCGATGATCGCACAGTTCCACCATCAAACAGTCTGAAATATGCACAAGCACTTATCCGTGAAAAAATACCTGTAAGTATACATATCTATCCCATTGGCGGACATGGATGGGGCTTCAGAGACAGTTTCCCATATAAAAGACAATGGACAGAAGAGCTTGAAAAATGGCTCAGAGAATTAAACAAATAACCTGAATTTATATTGTCTATATCATAAAAAGTTGTATCTTTGCAGCCGCTAATACGAGTTATTAGCTTATTCAAATCAATTTCTAATTATAAAAACTATTTTAAAAAATGGCAACTAGAATCAGATTGCAAAGAAACGGACGCAAAGGATATGCGTTCTATTCAATCGTTATTGCAGACGTAAGAGCTCCACGTGATGGTCGATTTACTGAAAAAATTGGTACTTATAACCCAAATACCAATCCTGCCACAGTAGATTTGAATTTTGATCGTGCTTTGTACTGGGTTAACTGCGGAGCACAACCTACAGACACCGTACGTAACATTCTTTCTAAAGAAGGTGTTTACATGATGAAACATTTGTTGGGTGGTGTTAAGAAAGGTGCTTTTGACGAAGCTACAGCTAAAGTTAAATTTGATGCTTGGAAAGCTGACAAACAAAACGGTTTGGCTGCATTGAAAGCAAAACAAGAAGAAGAGAAGAAAGCTGCTGCTAAAGCTCGTTTGGAAGCAGAAAAGAAAATAAATGAAGAAATTGCAAAGAAGGTAGCAGAAAAGAAAGCTGCTGAAGCTGCAGCTAAGGCTGAAGCAGAAGCTGCACCTGCAGAAAATGCTGCAGAAGAAGCACCTGCAGAAGCATAACTCTTTTTTAGACAATCTCAAACAGCAAAAAAAAGACAGAAAAGGATTTTTTTCTTTTCTGTCTTTTTTATTTGTCACTGCAATACATATTAATTTAAGTAATCCGCGCCAAGCTAAAAACCAAGCTTAGTCATTACTGATTCGGCACAAGCATATCCCTCATCATACAAATCTGCCAGTTTTTTTACATCCTTCTCTATTCGATCCACTACCATAGGCTTTTGCGGACGTATAACAACAACACTTCCCTCTTCTTCCATTTTCTCAACCATCTCTAACTGATGATTGTATGAAGCACTCCGATGGCTCAAAACTTCTCTCAACTTAGGATAGCTTTTATATATGAAAGAAGGTATCTTAATATCCTTATTCTTCTTACGATATCCTTTATTACGAGTGGCAACCACAATATTCTTCTTGTAACCTTGCTGTACTGCACGTAAAACCGGTATAGAATCAACAATTCCTCCATCAAGCATAGGTATTCCGTCTACATATGTTTTAGGACAGACATACGGCAAACTACTTGATGCTTTGGCTATAAGCACCAAGCGTTCTCTGTCAGAACGTTCCTCAAGATAGCAAGGCTCTCCTGTACGACAATCGGTAGTCACCATCTCAAAACGAGTAGGATTTGCAAAACAGGCATCATAATCAAAAGGTCTTATGCGCTCAGGGAATTGACGATATAGCAGGTCCAGATTAAGTATGCTATGCTGAGTCCACAAATGCCTCACTCCGATATAGCGATATTCCCTCATCATATCAATATTACTGAAACGAGCGCGACCTCTTTGATGAGACATATAAGAAAGCCCATTACATGCTCCTGCCGAAACACTCACTATATATGGAAACTCTATTTTATGGTCCATAAAATAATCTAGCACGCCGCAAGTAAAAACGCCTCGCATGCCCCCTCCCTCCAAGACCAAACCTGTCTGATTGTCAACTATCATATATAAATTCTTAAAAGATATGGGCAAATATATTAGTTTTATTCATAAGAATAACTATTTTTGCAGAACATCTTGTAATATTTAGAGAAGAATAAATTATGTTTAGAGCTGATTACAAAAAACGCCGTGATGCACTGCGTAACAAAATTAAGAACGGTCTGGTCATACTACCAGGCAACAATGAATCTCCATGTAATTATCCGGACAACACATATAAATTCCGTCAAGACAGTACGTTTTTGTACTTCTTCGGTATTAATCAGCCTGGATTTGCCGGAATAATCGATACCGAAAGCGGTGAGGATTATCTTTTTGGAAATGATGTGACAATGGACGACATCATCTGGATGGGCCCACAACCAAGTGTAAAAGACATGGCTGCTGAGGTTAGCGTAAGAAACAGCGCACCTTTATCCGAAGTCAAAAACATTATATCTGCAGCATTAAGACAGGGACGCAAAATCCATTTCCTTCCACAATACCGTTATGATATCATGTTATGGTTGGAAGATTTACTTGGTATCCGTGTTGCCCAACTCAAGGAGCACGTATCCGTCGAACTGATAAAAGCTGTAGTTGACTTGCGTTCTGTAAAAGAACCATGTGAAATTGAAGAAATAGAACGTGCTTGTGACATAGGTTATGAAATGCATACCACAGCTATGCGCTTGTGCAAGCCCGGAGTTAAAGAACAGTACATTGCCGGAGTGATTGACGGCATAGCAGCTTCTTACGGAAGCATGACTTCATTCGCAACTATTTTGTCTCAAAACGGAGAGACTCTTCATAATCATTATCATGGCAACATTCTTGAGGCGGGCAAACTGATGCTTACGGATGCCGGCGCAGAAACAAACAACAACTATTGCTCAGATTTTACCAGAACAGTTCCTGTAGGCGGACGGTTCACCAGTCGCCAAAAGGATATCTATAATATTGTAGTAGCCTGCCATGACCATGCGATTGATTTTGCCCGTCCGGGACAAACCTGGAAAGAAGTACATATCAACGTTTGTAAAGTTCTGGCACAAGGATTAAAAGACCTTGGATTGATGAAAGGTAATATTGACGAAGCTGTTGCTGCTGGAGCACACGCATTGTTTATGCCTCACGGTCTGGGACATATGATGGGAATGGATGTACATGACATGGAAGGATTAGGACAAGTATATGTAGGATACGATGACGAGACACGTCCTTCCGAACAGTTCGGATTAGGTTCTCTCCGCATGGGAAGAAGACTCCAAGAAGGATTCGTAATTACCGACGAACCGGGATGCTATTTTATCCCTGCACTTATTGATAAATGGAAATCCGAGAATAAGTTTACCGACTTCTTGAACTATCCTGTAATTGAAAAATATAAAGACTTTGGAGGTATCCGTTTGGAAGACGATGTATTAATTACTGCCGACGGCTCACGCTTCCTAGGCAAAAAACGTATTCCGCTTACAGTAGAAGAAGTTGAAAATATAATGAATGAATAAATAATTTATTAATCCTCAAAACTTAAAACCAAAACATGAAAAAAGCTTTATTGTTCGCAGCCTTAGGCTTAGTATGCGCAAGCTCTATTGTTGCACAGGAAGGAGAAAAGAAAGAGAAAGAAGGATACATTTTCACTACAGTGAAAGAGAATCCTATCACTTCAGTTAAAAATCAAAGCCGCGCAGGAACATGCTGGTGCTATTCTGGTTTGTCTTTTATTGAATCAGAACTTCTCCGCATGGGAAAAGGAGAATATGATTTCTCAGAAATGTATACAGTATACAATACTTATATGGACCGTGCTGATGCTACCGTTCGTACACATGGAGACGTATCATTCTCACAAGGAGGTTCTTTCTACGACGTTCTTTACGGAATGCAACGTTATGGATTGATTCCTGAAGAATTAATGCGTCCGGGAGTAATGTACGGTGATACCCTTTCTAACCACAACGAGCTTTCTGCAGTTACAGAAGCATACGTTGCTGCTATTGCAAAAGGTGGACACAGCAGTCTGCAAGTAGCTCCAGACAATACTCCGGTATGGAAAAAAGGATTGACCGGTATTTACGATGCTTACCTTGGTGTACGTCCTGAAAAGTTCGAATACAAAGGAAAAGAATATACTCCGCAATCATTCTATGAATCATTGGGATTGAATCCTGACGATTATATCTCATTGACTTCATATACACATCATCCTTTCTACAAACCATTTGTTCTTGAAATCCAAGACAACTGGAGATGGAGTCAATCATACAACCTTCCTATTGATGAGTTAATGGAAGTATTTGACAATGCTATCAACAACGGTTATACCATTGCATGGGGTGCCGATGTAAGTGAATCAGGTTTCTCACGTTTCGGTATTGCAACTTATCCTGATATGCAAAAAGCTCAAGACCTGAAAGGTTCTGATATGGCAAAATGGCTTAAACTGAAAAATACTCCGCAATTCTCTAACACTCCGCAACCTCAAAAATGGTGTACTCAAGAAGAACGCCAGGTTGCATATGACAACTGGGAAACTACTGATGACCACGGTATGTTGATTTATGGTATTGCAAAAGACCAGAACGGTACAGAATACTACATGGTTAAGAATTCTTGGGGTATTACAGGTGAATACAAAGGTATCTGGTATGCATCTAAAGCTTATGCCCGCTACAAAACAATGAATATTGTAGTTAACAAAAAAGCACTTCCTAAAGAAATCGCAAAGAAATTGGGTATTAAATAATTCCCATACATCCTGATAATAAAAGCGCGTTGGTTCTGTTAAATATATATAGAATCAACGCGCTTTTTTATTTCTTTTTCTTAACTTTACCAATTGAATGCAGACATGTATTCTCTTTTATTGAAAGAAGTTTTCACCAAACGGTATCATATCTGCAAATATCAGGCTGTTACTTTAAACGGAATATGAAAGGTACAAGCCTGAACACTAACAGAAAAAGAAAAAAACAATATATAATGCGATACAAATGGAATTACCAAGCTCCGACACACGAACAGACAGAGGCGGCTAAATCTTTCTCAAAAGAGTTAGGAATTAGTCCTATTCTTTGTAAACTTCTTATAGAAAGAGGTATTACATCTGTTTCTGAAGCCAGAAAGTTCTTTCATCCGCAATTGAACGAGCTGCACAACCCATTTCTTATGAAGGATATGGACCTTGCTGTGGAACGTTTAAATATTGCAATGGGAAAGAAAGAACGCGTGTTGATATACGGAGATTATGATGTTGACGGGACAACTGCCGTTGCTCTCGTCTATAAGTTCTTGCAACAGTTCTATTCCAATATTGACTACTACATTCCAGACCGCTATGAGGAAGGTTACGGAGTATCTGTCAAAGGAATAGATTATGCCTATGAAACGGGAGTAAAACTCATCATTGTTCTCGACTGTGGCATCAAAGCTGTAAAAGAAATAGCTTACGCCAAAGAAAAGGGCATTGACTTTATTATCTGTGACCACCACGTGCCAGATGATGTACTTCCTCCCGCTGTTGCCATTCTCAATCCCAAACGGTTGGATGCTACCTACCCCTACCCTCACCTGTCAGGATGCGGAGTGGGCTTCAAATTCATGCAGGCTTTCGCACAAAATAATGGCATTGGCTATAACATACTATGGCCCTTACTTGATTTAGTAGCTGTAAGCATTGCATCCGATATTGTTCCAATCATGGGTGAAAACCGTGTGTTGGCATATTACGGACTGAAACAAATCAATTCAAATCCCAGTATCGGATTAAAAGCTATTATTGATGTATGCGGACTTTCTGAAAAGGAAATCACCATAAGCGACATCGTATTCAAAATCGGCCCCCGAATCAATGCCTCCGGACGTATACAGAATGGAAAAGAAGCTGTAGATCTGCTCATCGAAAAGGACCTTCACAGTGCATTGGCTAAAAGTAATCAGATAAACCAATACAACGAGACCAGAAAAGACCTCGACAAGAATATGACGGAAGAGGCCAACAAGATTGTTGACAAGCTGGAAGACCTTTCACAGCGCCGTTCCATCGTACTTTTCAACGAAGACTGGCACAAGGGAGTTATTGGTATCGTAGCATCTCGTCTGACCGAAATCTATTATCGGCCGGCCGTAGTTCTTACACGCACCAATGATATGGCAACCGGTTCGGCCCGTTCCGTATCAGGATTTGATGTGTATAAGGCCATTGAATATTGCCGTGACTTGCTCGAAAACTTTGGCGGTCATACATACGCTGCCGGACTGTCAATGAAAGTCGAAAACGTAGCGAAGTTTACCGAACGCTTTGAAAAATTTGTCTCCGAACATATTTTGCCGGAACAGACACATGCCATTATCAATATCGATGCCAAAATAGACTTTCAGGACATAACTCACAAATTCTTCAATGATCTGAAAAATTTCAATCCTTTCGGTCCGGACAATCACAAACCTATCTTCTGCACAAACCATGTGTATGATTACGGAACAAGCAAAGTAGTAGGACGCGAACAGGAGCATATAAAACTGGAACTGGTAGACAACAAGTCGCACAACGTAATGAACGGCATTGCATTTGGACAGAGCTCACAGGCACGTTACATCAAGACCAAACGTTCTTTTGACATTTGCTATACCATTGAAGAGAATACCCACAAACGTGGTGAAGTGCAACTTCAGATAGAAGATATACGTCCAACAGAATGCAATTCATGAAAGATTATAAATCCATACTTCAAGAATATTGGGGATATAATTCATTCCGAGGCATTCAGGAAGACATCATCAACAGTATCGGTAACGGACAAGATACATTGGGGCTGATGCCCACAGGCGGAGGAAAATCCATTACTTTCCAGGTCCCCGCCATGGCAGCAGAGGGGCTATGTCTGGTCATAACCCCTCTGATTGCATTAATGAAAGATCAGGTAAACAACCTGCGCTCACGAGGCATTAAGGCTATAGCCGTATATTCCGGTATGACCCGTGAAGAAATTATTACGGCTCTGGAGAATTGCATTTTCGGTGATTACAAATTTCTCTACATATCCCCCGAACGGCTTGGTACTGAAATATTTCAGACCAAACTGAGAAAGATGAAAATCAGTTTCATCACAGTAGATGAATCTCACTGCATATCACAATGGGGATATGATTTCCGCCCGGCATATCTGAAAATAAACCAAATCAGAAAATTGCTGCCGGATGCTCCAGTTCTGGCATTAACCGCAACGGCCACTCCCGAAGTGGTAAAAGATATCCAGCTGCAACTGAATTTCAAGAAAGAGAACGTCTTCAAAATGAGCTTCGAGCGCAAGAATCTGGCTTATATAGTACGAAATACTGAAGACAAGAACAAAGAACTGCTGCACATACTTACTCATATGTCCGGATCTGCCATCGTGTATACCCGAAACCGTAAGGGAACAAAAGAAATCGCCCAGCTGTTATGCAAGAACAACATCAGTGCAGAATTCTATCACGCCGGCCTTTCCAACGATGAAAAAGATCTAAGACAGGAAAAATGGCAGAAAGACGAATCCAGAGTCATGGTTGCCACCAATGCTTTCGGTATGGGAATAGACAAACCCGATGTACGTATTGTAATTCATATGGATATGCCCGATTCTCCCGAGGCTTATTTTCAGGAAGCAGGACGAGCCGGAAGAGACGGACAGAAAGCATATGCTGTATTATTGTACAGTCCGCACGATAAAAGCATTCTCAACAAACGCATATCAGATACTTTCCCCGAAAAGGAATATATCCGGAAAGTATACGAACACGTCTGCTACTATTACCAGATGGCCATCGGCGACGGATTTGACTGCATTTATGAATTCAATCTTGATGAGTTCTGCCAACGCTTTAAACACTTTCCGGTACAGGCAGACAGTGCACTACGCATTCTCACCCGGTGCGGATATATTGAATATATTGACGAACAGGAAAGTAAATCACGCCTGATTTTTACAGTCAGACGTGACGAATTATATAAGATACACGAACAGGACGCATCAACCGAACAGCTCATTCAAACAATTCTGCGGAACTACACAGGGTTATTCTCAGACTATGCTTACATTGACGAAAGCATGCTGGGCCGTCAAAACAATCTAACCCGACAGGAAGTATATAAAAGCCTCATATATCTGTCAAGAAAGAACATCATTCACTATATACCGGGTAAGAAGACACCGTATATCCGCTTCACCCAAAAACGGGAAGAAACAGACAGACTGGTCATACCACAGAGCGTATACGAGCAGCGAAAAGAAAGTTATACGCACCGCATCAAGGCTATGATTGAGTATGCCACATCCGAAAGCCGGTGCCGCAACAGAATGCTTCTGAAATATTTCGGAGAAAGCAGCATGCAAAACTGCGAAAAATGTGATGTATGTCTTCGCCGGCATCAGTCAGGAGTAAAAACAGGCGAGTTTGAAAATATCAGAAAGCAAATCATAGAACTTGTAGGTTCATATAAAGACAAACAGCCCGCCAGTATCCTGTCGACTCTTAACGTAGAAAAAGACAAATTGCGCGAAGTGCTGTCATTCCTTATTCATGAAGAAGAAATCACTGTCTGTGATGGAATGATATCCGTACATAAGGAAAACAAGGATTAACCGGTACTTTTACAACAAAAACATTTATCTTTGCTATAAAATAACAACATAATTATTTGAATGCCATGATTAAATTTTTGAAAAATCTTTTTTCGGCCAATAATGCCACACAAGAAGAAGATACCGAAAAAAACAACAAAAAGAATTTTGACATATTAAAATACGACGGGATACGTGCCCAAAACATACGAAAATGGGCATATGCTGAAAAATGTTTTAAAGAAGCTCTCAACATACAACCGGATATGGAAGTTATGAGACTGCTGATAAACAACTCCATACAGCTTAATAATCTGGAACTGGCCACAGAAGTTGCCAAACAGGCTACAGAAGTATATTCTGACAAATACGAGAACTTCATAAACCTCGCCCATATTTATTATATGTGTGAAAAATATGACGACATGCTAATTGCCGCACAACAAGCCACCAGACTGAATCCGGAAAACGAAAATTGCTACTACACACAGGCTCAGGCTTACCAGAAACAGGGAGACGTCATCAATACAATTGCAACCCTGACACAGGCTATCGGCAAAAACGACAAGTTTACAGAAGCGTATCTCATGCGCAGCAAAGTACTCCTTGAACTGCGACAAATGAATGAAGCCAAAGCTGACATTGATACATTGCTGGAGCAAGATCCGGAAAATGAGGAAGCTCTGCTAATTGCCGGAAACATTGAAATGCAGAAGGGTAACGAAGAAAATGCCATCCGCCTATATAATCAGGTTATAGAGCTCAATCCCTTTAATGAACAGGCATATATACAGGCGGCACTGCTTTTCATCAACAAGCAAGACTGGGAAAAAGCACTTGAACAAGTAAACGAAGCCCTTGAAAATACGGAAACGGCTGCACTATACCAATTACGCGGAAAAATCAAATTGGAAACCGGTGACAAGAACGGCTCGATTGAAGATGTCAAGAAGGCCATGGAACTGAATCCGGAAGAAAAAAACAGCATCAACGGAACATTCAACAACTTTGATTCTCTATATAATAAGGTGAATCCGCTGGGGTAATAATAAACTTGAGTTTTCTCGAAAAAAAATATAGCTTTTTATTGGATATTGAAATAAAAGCGCTACATTTGTCGACAACAAGAACAAAAAACAAATCAATGAGACACTTATACAATACATATTTTTACTTCTTCTTTTACTTTTACTTTAGCAACAAAGTAAAGCGGGCAGTCGTATATGTATAAGTAAAACATTAAAAACAGATTATTTAATAACATATTGAAAATCCCGCTTCATTACGAAACGGGATTTTTTTATTGTAAAACCTAAAATAAAGAACGTATGAAAAAAATCGCAATTCAAGGAATAAAAGGCTCCTATCACGATGTTACAGCCCAGCAATATTTTAAAGGTGAAGAAATAGAACTGATTTGTTGCTCTACATTTGCCAATGTATTCGAACAGATAAAGAAAGACAGCTCCGTTATAGCTATCGTTGCCATAGAAAATACAATTGCCGGCAGCCTGCTGCAAAACTATGATTTGTTGCGTGAAAGTCATACAACAATCGTAGGTGAACATAAATTGCGTATTTCACACAGTTTGCTGTGCCTTCCGGAAGAAGGATGGGACGATATTAAAGAAATCAACTCCCACCCCGTAGCCCTGGCACAATGCCGTGAGTTCCTTCAACAACATCCGCATATAAAAATAGTAGAAGCCGAAGATACCGCAGGTAGTGCGGAAATGATAAGCAGAGAGCATCTGAAAGGTCATGCAGCCATATGCGCAAAAGCGGTAGCTCCACTCTACAATATGAAAGTACTTGAAGAAGGAATAGAGACAAACAAGCACAACTTCACACGCTTCCTTGTCATTTCCGACCGTTGGAAAGCTGATGAATTGAGAGACAGAGCTACAATCAACAAATCAACAATCGTCTTTTCATTACCGCACAGCGAAGGTAGCCTGTCACAAGTATTGTCCATTTTTTCATACTATAACATTAACCTGACCAAAATACAGTCATTACCGATTATTGGACGTGAATGGGAATATTTGTTCTATGTAGATATCACATTCAATGACTATTTAAGATACAAACAATCTATTGATGCCATCACCCCACTGACAAAAGAATTAGAAATATTAGGAGAATATGGAGAAGGAAAATCACACTTATGATATCCAGCCCGCACAACGACTGAATACAGTAAACGAATACTACTTTTCGAGAAAACTAAAGGAAATAGCAAAAATGAATGCCGAAGGAATGGATGTAATAAGTCTGGGCATAGGAAGCCCGGACATGCCTCCTTCCGAGGAAACAATACAGGTTTTATGCGAATCGGCCCAGAAACCGGATGTACACGGATACCAGCCTACAATAGGTATCCCCGAACTACGAAAAGCAATGGCCGACTGGTATAAACGCTCATACAATGTAGACCTTGACCCGAATACGGAAATACAGCCACTGATAGGTTCAAAAGAAGGGATACTTCATGTGACACTGGCTTTCGTAAACCCGGGAGAACAGGTACTGGTACCCAATCCGGGATATCCTACCTACACATCACTGAGCAAACTGCTGGGGACTGAAATCGTAAATTACAATTTGCGAGAGGACAATAACTGGCAACCCGATTTTGAACAGCTTGAAAAAATGGATTTGAGCCGCGTACGGCTGATGTGGACCAATTATCCCAACATGCCCACCGGAGCAAATGCAAGCATGGAACTGTATGAAAAACTCGTAGACTTTGCACGACGCCATAACATTGTCATCGTCAATGACAATCCTTACAGCTTCATTCTGAACGAAAAGCCGCTAAGCATCCTCAATGTAAAAGGAGCTAAAGAATGTTGCATCGAATTCAATTCCATGAGTAAAAGCCATAATATGCCGGGATGGCGCGTGGGAATGATAGCAACCAACGCACGCTTTATACAATGGATACTGAAAGTAAAGAGCAACATTGACTCCGGCACATTCAGGCCCTTGCAACTTGCTGCGGCACAAGCTTATCAGAATTCAGAAAGATGGCATGAGGAAATGAATCGTACGCTATACCGCAACCGCAGAAAATACGCGGAAGAAATTATGCAGACACTGGGATGTACATTCAATCCGGCACAAGTTGGAATGTTCCTTTGGGGAAGAATCCCCGATACTTATTCCAACGTGGAAGAACTGACCGAAAAGGTACTTCATGAAGCCAGAGTGTTTATCACTCCCGGATTCATTTTCGGAAGCAACGGCGAACGGTATATACGCATTTCACTCTGCGCCAAAGAAGAAAAACTTGCTGAAGCTCTGAACAGAATTAAAAGAATTATGATTTAAAGAAAGATACAGAAACTGAAATACAAAGCACACAATTAAACACTAACTCGTATGGAACTTGAATCAATATTATTACCGGGCATAGAAACCAAACGCCCCGTCGTCATAGCCGGCCCATGCAGTGCCGAGACCGAAGAACAGGTTATGGAAACTGCCATGCAACTGTCAAAAAAAGGTATTAAAATATTCCGTGCAGGCATATGGAAGCCACGTACCAAACCAGGAGGATTTGAAGGTATTGGCGAAACCGGGCTCCAATGGTTGCAGGAAGTCAAAAAGGAAACAGGCATGTATGTAACAACTGAAGTTGCTACAAGCAAGCACGTGGAAAGTGCACTCAAAGCCGGAATGGACCTTTTGTGGATTGGAGCACGCACATGTGCAAATCCGTTTGCCATGCAGGAAATCGCAGATGCACTGCAAGGGGTAGATATTCCTGTTTTGGTAAAGAACCCCGTTAATCCGGACCTTGAGCTGTGGATTGGCGGTATGGAACGCCTCAACAATGCCGGAATCAAACGCTTGGCTGCCATACACCGGGGATTCTCTTCATACGATAAAAAAATATACCGCAATCTTCCGCAATGGCACATTCCCATCGAACTGCGCCGACGTATTCCGGAACTGCCTATTCTGTGTGACCCCAGTCATATCGGAGGAAAACGTGAACTGATTGCTCCATTGTGCCAGCAGGCTATGGATCTTGGATTTGACGGACTGATTGTTGAATCGCACTGCAATCCGGACAAGGCATGGAGCGATGCATCGCAGCAGATTACCCCTGACGTATTGGCATACATACTCAATTTGCTGGTTATACGCAAGGAAAAGCAAACTACTGAGAATCTGAATGAACTACGCAGCCAGATAGACGAATGTGACAACAGCCTGATTGATATTCTTGCAAAACGCATGCGGATATCACGCGAAATAGGAACGTTCAAAAAAGAACACGGCATGACCATTTTGCAGACCGGACGTTATAATGAAATTCTGGAAAAACGGGGTGCACAGGCCGAACTTTGCGGAATGAGTGCTGAATTCATAAAAATCATATTCGAAGCCATACACGAGGAGTCTGTACGCCAACAAATGGAAATCATCAACAAATAAGGAAACCATAGCCTTACACCTGATTTTTCATAAGTTATTAATTTTATTTTTATAGCCTTGAAAAATAAATTTATAACTTATGAAGAGGAGGATTTATATCGGCAATTTCCAAAAACATCTCGACAAAAAGAAAAATCATCGGGTCGTTTTCAAAAAAGGACACGTGCTTTGCCCGAAAAGCACACGTCCTTTCCCAAAAAGGACACGTGCTTTTTCCGAAGTATAAAACAACTATCCTAAAACCCTATTTCAAACATGAGAATACTAATACTCGGAGCCGGAAAAATGGGCTCATTCTTTACCGATTTGTTAAGTTTTCAGCACGAAACAGCAGTAATTGACGTCGACCCCAAACGAATGCGTTTTATATACAACACTTATCGTTTCACTACACTGGAAGAAATCAAAGCCTTCAAACCCGAACTCGTAATTAATGCGGCAACGGTAAAATATACCATCGATGCTTTCAAACAAGTAATTCCCGTTCTTCCCAAAGAATGTATATTGAGTGATATAGCATCCGTAAAAACAGGCTTAAAGGAATTTTACGAGCAGAGCGGTTTCAGATATGTGTCTACTCACCCCATGTTTGGACCCACATTTGCCAGCTTCAGCAACCTAAGTAACGAAAATGCCATTATCATTACCGAGGGAGACCATATGGGGCGCATATTCTTCAAAGACCTCTACAGTTCTCTGAAACTGAATATCTTTGAATACACATTCGAAGAGCACGATGAGACGGTAGCTTATTCACTGTCCATCCCGTTCGTTTCTACTTTTGTCTTTGCCGCTATCATGAAACACCAGGATGCACCGGGAACAACATTCAAGCGTCACATGGCTATTGCACGGGGAGTTCTGAGTGAAGACGACTATCTTCTGCAGGAAATATTATTCAATCCGCGTACTCCGGCCCAAGTGGAAAACATACGCAGAGAACTGAACGAACTGCTTACAATCATATGCCATAAAGATGCTGATGGAATGAAAAGATATCTCACCAAAATACGTGAGCATATCAAATAGCATTTTTCCCAATACTTTGCAAAATACAAATGCACCTATATATAATATAAAAACATTGAACAGTCAGCACAGAATAATCATGGATTAAATCCTTTTACGCTAAAATTACATTCTAAAACAATTAACCAGCAATCCCTTACAATTAATTACAAAATAAAATAAAAACATAATAAATACAAACTTATCAACGCGTAGAAAAAAAATTAATATGCCTTCTTTTTATTTAGATTGCTTTATTGAAAGCATATTTATATATTTGCAGACAATACAAAACTGTAATATATAAACAACTACGAAAAAGAAAGCTAAATGAGAGAAAAAGGTTACATTTTATCAGAAGACATCCTTTCAAGACATCAAGCCGGTCTATATACACCGGCAAATGAACATGATGCCTGTGGTGTAGGTATGATAGTAAATCTGCACGGTACAAAATCACACGATTTGATTGATTCAGCACTTAAAGTACTGGAAAACATGAAACATCGTGGCGCAGAAGGAGCAGACAGTAAAACAGGTGATGGAGCAGGTATTATGATTCAGATACCACATGAGTTCATTCTTCTTCAAGGTATCCCTGTTCCTGAAAAAGGAAAATATGGTACCGGACTCGTGTTTATGCCTAAAGACAAAGATATTCAACAAACTATCATGAGCATAATGATAGAAGAAATCGAAAAGGAAGGTATGACACTGATGCACGTGAGAAGCGTACCTGTCAACTCCAATGTATTGGGAAAAGATGCCCAAACATCAGAACCTGATATAAAACAGATTTTTATTACAGCCGAAGCAGACGAGCCAAATCTTGAAAAGAAGCTATACATAACCCGAAAGAAAATTGAAAATAAAATAGAATGTAAAGATTTCTACATCGTATCTCTTTCGAGCAAGAATATGGTTTATAAAGGAATGCTGACGTCTACTCAACTACGTGAATATTATGTAGATCTTACACAACCTTATTTTACCAGCGCATTGGCTTTGGTACATTCACGCTTCAGCACCAACACATTCCCTACATGGAGCCTCGCCCAACCTTTCCGAATGATGGCTCACAACGGAGAAATCAATACCATTCGCGGTAACCGTGCCTGGATGGAAGCAAGAGAAAGTGTTTTGTCGTCTGAAACATTGGGAAACATATCGCAAATACGGCCCATTGTACAGCCGGATATGAGCGACAGCGCATCCATGGACAATGTTCTTGAATTTTTTGTTATGTCCGGATTAAGCCTACCGCACGCATTAGCTATGATGGTACCGGAATCTACAAACGACAAAAATCCCATCAGCTCCACTCTGAAAGCTTTTTATGAATATCATTCTATCTTAATGGAACCATGGGACGGCCCTGCAGCGTTGCTTTTCAGCGACGGCCGATATGCTGGAGGTATGCTCGACCGTAACGGCCTACGTCCGGCACGCTGGCTTGTAACCAAAAACGGTACAATGGTAGTGGCTAGTGAAACCGGAACAATCAGTTTCAATCCTGATGAAATTGAAGCCAAAGGACGTTTGCAACCAGGAAAGATTCTTCTGGTAGATACTCAGGAAGGTAAAATATATTATGACAAGGAAATCAAAGAAAGCCTGGCCTCGGCTCTGCCATATAAGGAGTGGCTTTCGGCTAACCGGATTGAATTGGATACACTCCGCAGTGGACGTAAAATTGAGAATACTGTAAAAGACACGGGCAGATACCTGCGAACTTTCGGATTCAGCAGAGAAGATATTGAAAGAACCATTACTCCAATGTGCAAAAACGGAGCTGAACCTACTGCATCAATGGGAAATGATACTCCACTTGCCGTATTATCGGAGAAACCGCAAATATTATTCAACTATTTCCGACAGCAGTTTGCACAGGTCACCAATCCGGCCATAGACCCTATACGTGAAGAATTGGTCATGTCGCTCACCGAATATATCGGTGCTGTAGGTAAACATATACTTACACCTGACGCCTCACACTGCAAAATGGTGCGCCTTCCCCACCCCATACTGACAAATACACAACTTGATATATTGTGCAATATCAGATATAAGGGATTCAGCACCGTAAAACTGAAAATGATTTTCGATATTGCGGCAGGAGAAGAAGGATTGCGGACAGCTATAGATAATCTTTGCAAGAAAGCTGAAGAGGCTGTTGATGCCGGAGTTAATTATATTATTCTTTCCGACCGTGACACAGATGTCCATCATGCACCTGTACCTTCCTTGCTGGCAGTAAGCGCTGTGCACCATCATCTGATATCTGTACAAAAACGTGTGCAGACTGCTCTGATAGTAGAAAGTGGAGAAGCGCGCGAAGTGATGCATGCAGCCTTATTGCTGGGATATGGTGCCAGTGCGCTATGCCCATACATGGCTTTTGCCGTAATCGATCAACTTGTAAAGAAAGGAGAAGTTCAGCTTGACTATCATACTGCCGAAAAGAACTACATCAAAGCTCTGTGCAAAGGATTATATAAAGTAATGAGCAAAATGGGTATCAGCACCATACGTTCATACCGGGGAGCAAAACTTTTTGAAGCTGTAGGTCTGAACAGTGAAATCATGAACCGGTACTTCGGTACAGATTTCTCAACTATTGGAGGTTCCGGCTTGAAAGAAATAGCAAATGATTATCTCAGATTCCATAAATCAGCATTCACTATCAGTGATGATGAGGCAGAATCTATGCTTGATCATATCGGACTCTTCTCTTTCCGGAAAGATGGAGAAATGCATGCATGGAATCCGGAGACCATCAGCCTGCTGCAACTGGCTACACGTACCGGCAGCTACAAGAAATTTAAAGAATTCACTCAGAAAGCAAACGAAAAGTCATCACCCGTATTCTTACGCGACTTTTTCCGTTTCCGCAGTAATCCGATAGATATCAACACTGTAGAGCCTGTAGAAGATATCGTAAAACACTTTGTTACTGGAGCTATGTCATTCGGAGCTATCAGCAAAGAGGCTCATGAAGCCATGGCGCTGGCCATGAACAGACTGGGAGCACGAAGCAATACTGGCGAAGGAGGTGAAGACAGCGAACGTTTTAAAGCAGTCTATCATGTAGAAAAAGAAAACAGAGATATCAGCTTATGCAGCAAGACCAAACAGATAGCTTCGGGAAGATTCGGAGTAACTACCGAATATCTGGTCAATGCAGAAGAAATACAAATCAAAGTTGCTCAGGGAGCAAAACCGGGAGAAGGTGGACAACTTCCAGGATTTAAGGTAAATGAAGTGATTGCACGTACTCGTCATTCCATCCCGGGAATTTCATTAATCTCGCCTCCACCCCATCATGACATTTACAGCATTGAAGATCTGGCTCAACTGATCTTCGACTTGAGAAATGTAAACCCTCGTGCTTCTATCAGTGTCAAACTGGTTGCTGAGAGCGGAGTAGGTACAATCGCAGCCGGTGTAGCAAAAGCCAAAGCCGATCTGATAGTAATATCCGGAGCCGAAGGAGGAACAGGAGCTTCGCCCGCATCATCCATGAGATATGCCGGAATCCCTCCTGAAATAGGACTGAGTGAAACACAACAGACACTGGTAATGAACGGCCTTCGCGGACAAGTTCGTCTGCAAACAGACGGACAGTTAAAAACCGGACACGATATAATCAGCATGGCCTTATTGGGAGCTGATGAATATGCTTTCGGTACAGCCGCGCTAATTGTGCTTGGATGTGTTATGATGCGAAAATGCCATACCAACTTATGTCCGGTGGGAGTTGCAACACAAGATGAAAAGCTTCGTGAACATTTCAGGGGACATTATCAATACCTGATAAACTATTTCGAATTTCTGGCTCAGGAAGTACGTGAATATCTTGCGGAAATGGGATTTACTCATCTGAAATATATTATCGGACGGACAGATTTGATAGAAATCGTAAAAGGCAACGATTCTGACAAAATCCGGAAATTGGATTTTACACGCATACTTCACAAGGTTGATAATGGTACTGATATCCATTATACCGGTAAACATCTCTTTGACCTTACAGAAGTAAAAGACAAATCAATCATAGCTGCAGCACATGAAGCTTTGGAAAAAGGCAAACAGATAGAGCTCGAATATACCATAGCTAATACCGATCGCTCAGTAGGCTGTATGCTTTCAGGAGAAGTAGCAGCCAGATACGGACAGAAAGGATTGCCTGATAATACTATTAATATAAAATTCAAAGGTTCTGCCGGACAGAGCTTTGGAGCGTTTCTTACAAAAGGCATCAGCTTCCGACTCGAAGGTGAGGCTAATGACTATGTAGGCAAGGGACTGAGTGGAGGACGTATCGCAGTCCTCCCGCCAATGGGATCATGCTTTGACGCCTCCAAAAATACAATTGCCGGAAATACACTGATGTATGGAGCGACTACCGGAGAACTCTATATTAACGGATGCGTGGGTGAACGTTTTGCTGTAAGAAACTCTGGAGCCATCGCTGTAGTAGAAGGTGCAGGTGACCATTGCTGCGAATATATGACCGGAGGAAGAGTTGTAGTACTAGGGCACACAGGACGCAACTTTGCCGCTGGTATGAGTGGAGGTATAGCCTATGTATGGGATCGTGAACACACATTTGACTATTTCTGTAATATGGAAATGGTAGAACTGAGCCTGCTTGAGGACTCTGCATCTAGAAAAGAACTACATGACCTCATAGAACGACACTGGAAATATACAGGTTCCAAGCTGGCACGAACTTTACTGGACAATTGGCAACAACATGTAGACGAATTCATCCAGGTTACTCCTATAGAGTATAAAAGAGTGCTTGCAGAAGAGCAAATGAAGAAACTCCAGCAAAAAATAGCTGAAGTACAGAGAGATTATTAAAGCTTAAACAACTAAAGTATTATTATTATGGGAAATCCTAAAGCGTTTCTATATATACCCCGACAAGAGGCCGGATACCGTCCTGTTCATGAACGTATCTCTGATTTTGGTGAAGTAGAACAAACATTAAACACCAGCGAACGCAAACTGCAAGCATCACGATGCATGGACTGCGGAGTTCCTTTTTGCCATTGGGCATGTCCGCTTGGTAATCGTTCGCCCGAATTTCAGGAAGCTTTAAGCAATGGGAAATGGCGTGAAGCATATGAAATTCTCAGCCGTACAAATGACTTCCCTGAGTTTACCGGTCGCATATGTCCGGCATTATGTGAAAAATCATGCGTACTGAAACTAAGCATCAATTCGCCGGTAACCATTCGTGAAGACGAGGCTGCAATTATCGAGGCAGCTTTCCGGGAAGGATATGTCACAGCCAAGCATTACAAAAGAAACGGAATGAAGGTTGCTGTCATCGGTTCCGGTCCATCCGGACTGGCCACAGCCAACCAGTTGAACCGAAAAGGATACCAAGTTACCGTATTTGAGAAAAATGAATATATTGGAGGATTACTGCGTTTTGGTATTCCAAACTTCAAACTCCACAAAACTGTTATTGACCGTCGGCTGAAGATAATGGAAGATGAAGGTATCTGCTTTAAACCCAATTCAGAAATAGACCTCACTCATTTGCCTGAAGGATTCGATGCCTATGCCATTTGCATTGGAACTCCGGAAGCACGTAACCTGAATATTCCCGGTCGTGAACTGAAAGGTATCCATTTTGCAATGGAAATGCTGGCACAACAAAACCGAATCTTAGCCGGACAACATTTTGACGCAAATGAACGGATTTGTGCAAAAAACAAAAAAGTACTTGTCATTGGAGGTGGAGACACTGGAAGTGACTGCATAGGAACAGCCAATCGCCAAGGGGCTACAAGTGTTTGTCAGATAGAAATCATGCCACAACCGCCTGTTGATTACAATCCTGCAACTCCGTGGCCCCAATGGCCTTTGGTCTTAAAAACAAGTTCAAGTCATGAAGAAGGCTGTATACGCCGTTGGTGCCTTTCATCAAACCGCTTTATAGGAACAGATGACGGAAAGGTTTCTGGCGTGGAAGTTGAAGAAGTCGAATGGATATCCGACAAAAACAGTGAACGTCCTCAAATGCGTCTTACCGGAAAAAAGGAAATTATTGAAACTGACCTTGTCCTTCTTGCCATGGGATTTCTTAAGCCGCAGCTTCCAGAACTTCCCTCCAACGCAATCATCGTTGGTGACGCGGCAACTGGACCCAGCCTCGTAGTAAGATGCATTGCTGCTGGACGCCAGGCTGCCATAGAAATAGACAAAATGTTACAAAAGGACTCATCGTTCAACCAATAAAAACAGAATCTTATGTGCGGAATAGCGTGTATATTCAATATAAAACAACAGACACCGGAACTGAGAAAAAAAGCGCTGTCTATGGCAAAAAGAATACGCCATCGCGGACCAGACTGGAGCGGAATTTACTGTGGAGGAACAGCCATATTGGCACATGAACGCCTTTCGATTGTCGATCCTCAGTCTGGCGGGCAGCCTTTATACTCACCAGACAAAAAACAAATATTAGCCGTAAACGGAGAGATATATAATCATCGCGAAATTCGCGAAAAATACGCCGGTCGTTATACTTTTCAAACAGGCAGTGACTGCGAAGTGATTTTGACTCTATACAAAGATAAAGGTATCAATTTTCTTGAAGAACTGAACGGAATATTTGCCTTTGCTCTCTACGATGAAGAACGTGATGAATTCCTTATCGCTCGTGATTCTATCGGTGTTATCCCCCTTTATATAGGATATGACAACGAAGGAAAAGTATATTGTGCAAGCGAACTAAAAGCTTTAGAAGGGTTTTGTGACAGCTACGAGCCTTTTCTTCCCGGACATTATTATTGGAGTCGGGAAGGAAAAATGCAACGATGGTATAAACGAGACTGGATGGAGTATCAGGCAATAAAAGATAATTATTCTGAACTTCCAGAGGAAGAAGCATATACAACTCAAGTAAATGAAATACGTACAGCTCTCGAAGCAGCCGTGCGACGACAACTGATGAGTGATGTTCCATATGGAGTACTATTGTCTGGAGGACTGGATTCTTCTGTAATCTCCGCTATAGCCAAAATCTATGCAGACAAACGAATCGAATGCGACAGTAAGTCACCTGCATGGTGGCCTCAATTACATTCTTTTGCCATAGGATTAAAAGGAGCTCCCGATTTGGAGAAAGCCCGTTTAGTTGCAGAACATATCGGGACCATACATCATGAAATCAATTATACCATCCAGGAAGGATTGGATGCCATACGTGATGTCATCTATTATATAGAAACCTATGATGTTACTACCGTACGTGCTTCCACTCCTATGTATTTGCTGGCACGCGTTATCAAATCAATGGGTATTAAAATGGTTCTCAGTGGAGAAGGCGCTGACGAAATTTTCGGAGGTTATCTCTACTTTCATAAAGCCCCTACAGCAAAAGCATTTCATGAAGAAACTGTCCGAAAACTATCCAAACTATATTTATATGATTGTTTACGGGCCAATAAATCACTTTCTGCATGGGGAGTAGAAGGACGTGTCCCTTTTCTGGACAAAGATTTTTTAGATGTAGCAATGCGTTTAAATCCAACGGTCAAAATGTGTTCTGGAAATACTATTGAGAAACGCATCGTACGAGAAGCTTTTTCTTCCTTACTGCCTCAAAGCATTGTATGGCGTCAGAAAGAACAATTTTCAGACGGCGTGGGCTATTCATGGATTGACACATTAAAGAATATCACTTCATCAGCAGTTACAGATAAGGAAATGGCAGATGCTGAAAAAAGATTCCCTATTAATCCGCCACAAAATAAAGAAGAATATTATTATCGTAGTATCTTTGAAGAGCATTTTCCTAGTCAATCTGCAGCTCGTAGCGTTCCCAGTATTCCAAGTATAGCATGTTCTACAGCTGAAGCCCTGGCATGGGATGTCAGTTTTAAAAACATAAATGACCCTAGTGGGCGTGCTGTTTCCGGGATACATGAAAATGCCTATTAAGACCAATTATCAACAATACATAAATGAGATATTTCTATGAAAGTCAAATTTACAAAAATGCACGGTGCAGGTAATGACTATATATACGTCAACACACAACGTTATCCGATAGAAAATCCTGAATATCTGGCCAAAGAATGGAGCCGCTACCACACAGGAATAGGTTCTGACGGACTTGTTCTTATTTGCCCATCAGACAAGGGTGATTTCAAAATGCGAATTTTTAACGCCGACGGTTCGGAGGCATATATGTGTGGCAACGCAAGCCGGTGTATTGGCAAATATTTATATGAAGAAGGACTTACAAACAAAACAGATATCAATCTGGAAACTTTGTCCGGAATCAAAATATTACATCTGCATGTTAATGATAAGAATAAGGTAGAAACAGTAACCGTAGATATGGGAATCCCTTCAGACATTTATAATGTATCTTTAGGAGAAGGATATATCTCACAAGAAGGAATAGCAGTATCAATGGGGAATCCTCATTTAGTTATATTTGTCGATAACATCAATAACGTAAATCTGAATGAGGTTGGTCCGGCTTTGGAAAATCATGCATTATTCCCCAACAGAGTAAATGTTGAGTTCGCTCAAATACTCTCCAGAAATAAAATCAGAATGCGAGTATGGGAACGTGGCTCCGGTATAACCCAAGCATGCGGAACCGGAGCTTGTGCTACAGCAGTAGCTGCATCCTTTACCAACCTATGTGAAAAAAATGTATCCGTTATTATGGACGGAGGTAGCCTTGACATCGAATGGAATACAGACAAACATATCTACATGACAGGAACAGCTACAAAAGTTTTTGATGGTGAAATTTCAATATAAAAATTATAAATTATGGCACTAGTAAACGAACATTTCCTCAAGCTTCCAGGAAGTTACCTATTTTCTGACATAGCAAAAAAAATAAATGCATTCAAGATAACCCATCCCGGAAAGAAATTAATCAGACTGGGAATCGGTGACGTTACCCGTCCTCTTCCTCCCGTTTGCATTGAAGCAATGCACCGAGCAGTTGATGAAATGAGCAATGCCAACACATTTCACGGATACGGACCGGAACAAGGTTATGATTTCCTGATAGAAGCAATCATCAAACATGATTATGCATCAAGGGGAATAAATCTCAGCCCATCTGAAGTCTTTATCAGCGACGGTGCAAAAAGTGATACCGGGAATATTGGAGAATTATTGCGTTGGGATAACAGTATGGGAATTACTGACCCGGTATATCCGGTATATGTAGACAGTAATATAATGTGCGGTCGCTCCGGAGTATTAAATGAAGACGGAACATGGAGCAATGTAACCTATCTTCCATGCACAGAAGAAAACAATTTTATTCCGGAACTACCAAAGCACAGAGTTGACCTGATTTATTTATGTTATCCCAACAATCCCACAGGAACCACATTGACTCACGAACAGTTAAAGAAATGGGTAGATTATGCATTGGCCAATGATACACTAATTGTTTTCGACGCTGCATATGAAGCTTTTATTCAAGAACCTAATGTTCCACACTCTATATATGAGATACGAGGTGCAAAGAAAGTAGCCATTGAAATAAGAAGTTTCTCCAAGACCGCAGGTTTTACAGGAGTACGCTGTGGATATACGGTTGTTCCTAAAGAAGTTACAGCAGCAAATATTGAAGGAGAACGCATACCGCTTAATCCATTATGGAACAGAAGACAGTGTACTAAGTTTAATGGTACCAGTTATATTACCCAACGTGGAGCAGAAGCCATATACACTCCAGAAGGTAAAAAGCAAGTCAAGGAAACAATCAATTATTATATGGAAAACGCACGCATTATGCGTGAAGGGCTTATAAAAGCCGGATTTAAAGTGTATGGCGGAATAAATGCTCCTTATATATGGCTCAAAACTCCCAACAATATTTCCTCATGGAAATTTTTCGATCAGCTATTATACGAAGTAAACATAGTAAGCACTCCCGGCGTAGGTTTCGGTCCCAGCGGTGAAGGATATTTGCGTCTTACAGCTTTTGGACAACGCGAAGAATGCATGGAAGCCATGCAACGCATTCAAAACTGGATATAAATCAACATTCCCCTTATAGAAAGCCATTGTTACATTTGATATTGAGAAGTAACAATGGCTTTTTTCATTATCGCTATCAGAAGATTTAGGAAAGAAAATTCTCTCATATACTCTTTAAGATATTTCAAAGAATAGTTCCGATACCCTTTTCTGAACAATAAAAAGATATAATACACACTAATTATGAAGCAAAAATATTTATTATAAAATAATAATATTACAAATAGTAATACAAGCACTTGTTTCAATTACAATATATAACTATGAGACATAGATGATATTTCAATATAAAACAAAACGCATTTTATACAAACAAATATACTACAACAGTTTCTCTCAAAATCAAAAAGATATATTTTTGCAACAAATAGAAATCAAAAAGAAAGTATTTCTCTATATAATTATACTTTTTGATTTATTGTTATTAATATTAGCGTACAGAATAACTTAATAAAAACTTTAAAGTAATGAAAAGAAAAAATATACAGTAGACTGTCACATCAAAGTTAATATAACCCTTTTCTCTATCGAAATAAAAATTTTGTATTCAGCATTCAATTTTGAAAAAGATTAGGTATAGTTTGATTATTAAGGATAAAAAGACAGGATAACATTTATACATAATACTATATTTATGAAGAAAATTGAAGCTATTACTCGTAAGACACTATTCGAATAGATTAAAGGAGTTTTATTAGCAGCCGATATTGAATGGTTTTCTTACTATAGAACAGAACAGTTGATAAGAGGAGTTGGAAAGAATCGTTAAGGACGTATCTATCAATATATTGTATATGATACCAATTTTATAGAAAGAATCCTCAGATCAATCGTCTTCAATGCTATAATGAGTATTAATTATTTGAAATAACAGACTTGCTTGTAGGCATCTGTGCAGATAAAAGAGTAGAAGAACAATCCGATATCTGCGAGTACGGAGAATCGGTCTGCAATCACTAAACGAATCAATCAAACATCTTATAAACAGATTATTTAAAACAAGGTATTATGTCAAAGTTAAGATTTAGAGTTGTAGAAAAAGCTTTCCAGACCAAACCTTTGGAAGTACATGTTCCATCAGAACGCCCTAGCGAATACTTTGCAAAATATGTATTCACGCGCGAAAAAATGTTCAAGTACCTGCCAACCCACGTTTACAATCAAATGGTAGATGTTATGGACAATGGCGTAACACTGGACCGCGATATAGCAGACAAGGTAGCAGAAGGAATGAAACGCTGGGCTATGGAATTGGGAGCCACACATTATACCCACTGGTTTCAACCATTAACCGAAGGCACAGCCGAGAAGCATGATGCCTTTGTGGAACATGACGGCAAAGGGGGAATGATGGAAGAATTTTCCGGAAAGTTACTGGTACAGCAAGAACCAGATGCTTCTTCATTTCCTAATGGAGGTATCAGAAACACATTCGAAGCACGAGGATATAGTGCCTGGGATCCGTCATCACCGGTATTCGTTGTAGATGATACCTTATGTATCCCTACAGTATTCATCGCCTATACCGGAGAATCATTGGATTATAAGACTCCTCTGTTAAAAGCTCTCCGTGCCGTAAACAAAGCAGCGGTAGATGTCTGCCAATACTTTAATCCTGATGTGAAAAAAGTTGTCGCATACCTGGGATGGGAACAGGAATACTTCCTGGTAGATGAAGGTTTATATGCCGCACGTCCGGATTTATTGCTGACCGGCCGTACCCTGATGGGACATGAAGCCTCAAAGAACCAGCAGCTTGAAGATCATTATTTCGGAGCCATCCCAACCAGAGTTGCAGCTTTTATGAAAGATTTGGAAATACAGGCTTTAGAACTGGGTATCCCGGTCAAGACCCGCCATAATGAAGTTGCCCCCAACCAGTTTGAACTGGCACCCATATTTGAAGAATGTAATCTAGCAGTAGACCATAACATGCTTATCATGTCACTCATGAGAAAAGTTGCGCGCACACATGGTTTCCGGGTTCTATTACACGAAAAACCTTTCAAGGGTGTAAACGGTTCAGGCAAACACAACAACTGGTCTTTGGGAACAGATACCGGCATCTTACTGATGGCACCGGGAAAAACAGCAGAAGAAAATCTGCGGTTTATTACCTTTGTAGTCAACACGCTTATGGCTGTTTACCGTCATAACGGACTTTTAAAAGCTTCCATAATGAGTGCTACAAACGCCCATCGTCTGGGAGCCAACGAAGCACCTCCTGCAATCATATCATCTTTCCTTGGCAAACAACTAAGTAAGGTATTAGATCATATGGAAAACAGTTCTACCAACGAACTCGTAACTTTAAGTGGAAAACATGGAATGAAACTGGATATTCCACAGATTCCGGAACTTCTGATAGACAATACAGACCGCAACCGTACTTCTCCTTTCGCATTCACGGGGAACCGATTTGAATTCCGTGCTGTTGGTTCTGAAGCAAACTGTGCAAGCGCCATGATAGCCCTGAATACTGCCGTAGCCGAACAGCTCATTGAATTCAAGAAAGATGTAGATACACTTATCCGACAAGGAGAATCAAAAGTTGAGGCCATAATACAGGTAATACGCAAATATATTACCTTAAGCAAACCCATCCGCTTCGACGGTAACGGATACAGTGATGAATGGAAAGAAGAAGCTGAACGCCGCGGATTGGATTGTGAAACAAGTTGCCCGTTGATATTCGACCGCTATCTTACAGACGAAAGCATTCGGATGTTTGAATCTACAGGTGTCATGAACAAAAAGGAACTGGAAGCCCGTAATGAAGTAAAATGGGAAACTTATACGAAAAAGATTCAGATTGAAGCACGTGTTTTAGGAGATCTTGTAATGAATCATATCGTCCCCATCGCCATTGAATATCAGTCAAAACTGATAGACAATGTATATAAGATGAAAGAACTTTTCCCTGCCGATGAGGCCAACCAGTTATCTTCCGAGAACATAGCCATAATACGCAAGATAGCAGAACATACAAATTACATTAAAGAACATGTGGATGCTATGGTAGAAGCCCGTAAGGTTGCGAATAAAATTACATCTGAACGCGAAAAGGCTATAGCTTATCATGATACTATTTCGCCCATGCTGGAGCGTATACGCTATCACATAGACAAACTGGAACTGATTGTTGATGACCAGATGTGGACATTGCCCAAATATCGCGAATTATTGTTCATCAGATAGCCCATAATCTCCACTATATAATAAAACGGCATGTAATGACAGACGATGTTACATGCCGTTTTTTTATGGGATAAACGTGAGAATATAATTTTCATGCCATGAAAATTTAACCCATAAATTATAATCAGTAAAACTATAGCCTTCTTTTTTTATTTCATAACTTATAATTTTTAAAATTATAGCCTGTAAACTTCCAAATACAGGATATAAATAAATTTTTTATAAGTTATAAAGATTTCTTTTGCCTCTTATAAATTTCCATTTATAAGAAAAGCTCTAAAAATCTACTGATTTTCAGAGCTTTTCACGATTTGCTTTTACTGTTTCGTACACCCTCAGGGATTCGAACCCTGGACCCATTGATTAAGAGTCAATTGCTCTACCAACTGAGCTAAGAGTGCATTTCTCATTTGCGGTTGCAAAGTTAACCATATTTTTATAAATGACAAACTTTCATCCAACTTTTTTATATATTTTCTTTCTGTATGGTAATTGTCATATATGACTACAGGTTCATATCCATATCTGAAAACAGGGATAACTGTCTGTTTTCGTTTAATATATAAACATCTGAAGGAACAATACGCTTTAATGGAGTTACAGGCAAATCCTTACCCACCTTCACTCCTATTCTCTCTAAGGATGTCTCTACCGTATGGTAAGCAATCTCTGGATTATTGTTGTCTTTGCTCAAATGACACAACCATACCTGCCTCCAGTTGGGAGAATAATATGAAGCCAGAAATTCAGCCGTTTCACGATTGCTCAAATGACCGTTAGGGCCCAATATACGTTCTTTCAAATGTTGCGGATAATGTCCTGTAAGAAGCATGGCTTCATCATAATTGGATTCCACTACCAGATAATTTGCCTTTGAAAGATATCCGGCTATAACTTCAGTCATATGTCCTATATCGGTAGCCAGACAGAATTTCTGTCCTTCAGCCTCAATATAGTATCCGATATTGTCCAATGAATCGTGAGGTACCTCAAATGGAGTTATAGAGAAGTCACCAATGGTAAAACTAACTTCCTTTTGAATGAAACGGGCACTTACCTTCAGCTTTTCTGTAACGTTATAGCATCTCTTTATACCATCATGCACACGTGAGGTTGAGTATATGGGAATATGATATTTCTCTCCTAAAACCCCTACGGCCTTTACATGGTCCACATGGTCATGAGTTACCAACACAGCCTTCAGACTTTCCAAATCAAGCCCGAATTCCTTAAAACGTCTTTTTATCGTACGGGCTCCTATCCCGGCATCAATCAATATAGAGGTTTTATCAGTAGCCAAATAATAACAGTTGCCACTACTTCCACTTGCAAAACAAACAAATCGTATCATCTTTTTTACGTCTTTACAGTCTAAACAGTTATCAGAAAGGATATCCTACGGCAAAATGAAAAGCAAAGTCTCTTCCAAAATCCGGGCGAATAAGAGGATATCGCTCTTCAGCATTCTTTGCCGGATTAACAGCTTTCATACCACCATCGAAACGAAGTATAAAATAGTCAAAATCAAAACGCAGTCCCAACCCATATGCCAAGGCAATTTCCTTATAGAACGAGTCCAAGCGAAAAGCACCTCCAGGTTGTTCGTCATACTCACGTATGGTCCATATATTACCTGCATCTATGAAAAATGCACCGTTCAGTTTCCAGAACAGCTTCGTACGGTATTCCAGATTTATATCCAGTTTGATATCTCCCGACTGATTAATGAAATCAATATTGGCATCATTTCCCGAGAAAGAGCCTGGCCCTAACCGGCGCACAAGCCATCCGCGCACACTATTGGCACCTCCAGAGAAATAACGTTTCTCAAAAGGCAATATACGTGAGTTTCCATACGGGAACGCTACACCGGCTCCTACATGGAAAACTATGGAGTTACGCTCATCTATCATAAAGCTTTTCGCAAAATTGAAATCCGTCTTTACATATTGGGCATATGCTATATTCATCAATGTGTACTGATGTGAATCATTTCTCTTTGCATTAAACAAATGAGACAGGCCATAAAGCAAGTTGCCCGAAGACTCTATATTGAAACGTATGGAATATGAATTTCCCGTAGTTGCCGACAGGTTTGCACCACCCGAATGATAGGTAAAACCATATCCCATCTTCATTATCAGCAGATTCTCATAATTATATTTCAAGATAGAGTTCTGATTGTTGACATTATCCAGATACTCCTGACGAAATGTCGATGAAATCCAGGGCATGTAAACGTAGTTCACATCAAGCAAATCCACGCTATGTCTCCATCTCTGCTTATACGTCCATTTATAGCTCCATGATGCAGATGCTGCACGACGTGAGAACTCCGGACGATCCTGTGAGTTGAACTGCAAGGCTACTTCTGACGTAGCCAATATGCGTTTACGTAATTCTGAAGAAATAAACGGAAACAGAAAACGGGGAAAGTTTATACTTGCCTCTGCTCCATACTCTATATAATTCTCATTGGAATACCCCTGTAAACCGGTTACCGCTTCATAAGCACCACGAACCTTAAACGTAAAAAGCTCGGAACCTCTGAACAGATTCCGGTTCTGGTATGATACAGAAGCTGCTGCTCCTAAATCACCGGCAGAGTTGGTTCCTTCAATTTCTGCAGAAAAAGAATTCGGATTATTGCGCGACAGCAGGACAAAGCAATCCAAAACCGTAGAATCATTCATATTTTCTACAAAACGCAAATCTGAATACTTGATGGCGTTCAAACGTCCCAAAGCCGACTGACTGCGTTGCAAAAGCCTCTCGCTATACAATTCGCCCGGAGCAACAAATATATTCTGAGACAATACTTCCGGACGCAAAAAAGGCCTCTTTTCCGAAAAGATATTCAGTCCCTTATAATGTATTGAATCCCATTCTTCCAAATCTTCCATCTGCATGGCCTTGGTTATATCAAAGTCCGTAAAGACATTAACTTCACCTATATGATACTTCTGATGAGATATCTTACTGGCCGAAGCATAAGGGGCTATATGAAAATTCAAGTCTATCGTATATGAACCGGAGACCGTATCGGCTGTACATGTAATAAGTTCCTTATTAAACTTATAATAACCTTTATTCTGAAAAAAAGTAGCCAGATTCTGTCTCTCCATGTTCAACTGATTTACATTAAAGAGCATGTTTTCAGACATTATTCGCGATGAATAATCTGCAAAATCATTTCTCAGGCCCTGGTCCTTCACATCATATTGCCATGAACGGATAACATATCCCTTTCCCGGATGCAACACATACGAAAGTTCTATTTTCTTTTTTTTCTTTTTGGTAAGGACATCAACATTTGCCTGCATATATCCCAGATTCTGCATGGCACGTTTCATATTTTCTTTCGAACGTTCAGCTGATGCGCTGTCATATATGACCGGCTCATCGCCTATCTTCTGTATGAAACGATTTATCCATTTCGTAGTATCAGTTCCAGACAATGCATAAATCCGCAATGGAACCTTGGCTATGCTGAACCAACTGCTGTTAGGATTCTGATGTACATATCCCCTGAACTCTGAGGGTTTCACATCTTTATTGTCTGATATAACTTCCACATCCTCCAACAGATATTCTCCTTCCGGAATAAATTTGGAAACAGAACAAGAGGTGAACGCAGACAATACGAATACCCAAAACAGTTTACTAAGCTTATATTTCATAAAAATTGCTGCAACAGATATATGAGATACAAAATTAACGAATTTATATTACTTGAAAAGATATATGAATGTAAAATCATAATAAGCTTTTTTATTAAATGAAAATAAGTTTGTAGCTTTGCTTAAAAATAAAGAATATGTTGAGTAAGGCAAAAATCAAATACATACAGTCATTAGACTTAAAGAAAAACAGAGACTCGGACAAGGTCTTCATTGCAGAAGGATTTAAAATAGTTGAAGAATTCATTGAAAAATTCCGTTGCCGGCTACTCTTGGGCACCCATGACTGGCTGAATGCTCATCCGCATATTCAAGCAGAAGAAATTATAGAAGTATCACAGGAAGAATTGTCGAGAGCCAGCTTACAAAAAACACCGCAAGAAGTTTTAGGCGTATTTGAGCAACCACGTTATCAGACCGATTTTAATACTCCTCAGAAAGAATTGTGTCTGGCGCTTGACACTATTCAGAATCCGGGTAATCTGGGCACCATTGTCAGACTGGCCGACTGGTTCGGAATTGAACACATCTTTTGCTCACCCAGTACGGTAGATATATTTAATCCAAAGACTATTCAGGCAACAATGGGAGCTTTGGCACGTGTACAGGTTCATTACTGTTCACTGACCGACTTGGTAAAAAACATCCCCTCAACACCTGTATACGGAACATTTCTGGATGGAGAGAATATTTATAAGAAGACATTGCCCTCTTACGGACTTATAATCATGGGTAATGAAGGAAAAGGCATCAGCCCTGAACTGGAGAAATTTATAAATAACCGACTGTTTATACCTAACTATCCTATAGGAAGACCTACATCCGAATCACTGAATGTAGCAATCGCCACAGCCATTGTATGTGCAGAATTCAGAAGACAGAATTCATAACCGCTTCAGATGATGCACCATACCGTTGTGCCACTCGTCTGCTTCTACATGCCATACATAAACGGAATTACCGTTTTGAGGTTGTGCCAGCTCATGCATCAAATCTTTACATGACAGGGGCAAGCAAAAATCCATTTCACTTTTATAAGACAGGATGGCGGTTCCGCCAATCCATTCTGTAAAAGCTTCTTCTCCGTCAAGAGAAAAAGAGGAACAATAACATCCGTCTGCAATCTGTAAGACTTGCAATTGTTCCTCTTTCATCGTAAGGGAATGCAACAAACGATGCACTCCGTATTGACGAATCTTATTCATATCCGTTTTTATCTTCTTCTTTGATTACGCCGTAATTGTTCCGGAGTAAGTCGTACATTGTTCGAATCGGCCTTGACAGTATCCTTTCTTTCTGGTTTAGCCAGCTTCATGGAATCTTTCTTCAAGCGATTTAAGGAATCAAAACGTATCGAATCTCTCATACGTACATTTCTGAGCTTTTTAATCTCCATCGACGATGCATGATAACGCATCAATGAAATATCAGAAACAACAATAGAGGTTACAATAGAATCATCATAATAAATAAATCCCTGCAAGTTCTTCATCGGCACCGTATCTGTCTTGAGCATTATCGAATGAGGACCTGAAGTGTTCAAAGGACGTACCACACTCGCAACAGAATCATTCTTATAAGAAACAATCAGGCTTGCATACAAATTGCCTTTCTTGTTCGCGTCACGAAACACATTCATGTTCCAAACCAAACGGTCCAATTCATGAAAAGTCGTATCTGCCTTCATCTCAAATGTTACTCTGTTGGTCAAAGGAGATGATGACAATATATAAAGTTTACGGTCATACCACAAGTTTATGGAATCACCACTTGCCGTTTTTTCCCTTTTATATGACTGATATACTTGCGCTATATTATTGTTGGCATCTTCAAAACGTTTGCTCAGATTCGTATAAATATCACTCAGCTTTTCCATGTTTCTTGTATACCATACCATTGAAGTATCAAATTCCGCCTGGGTGATATTGTGCTTTTTGAATACATACTCTATTACCAGTTCCGATTTGTAGCGCTCAGTTCCTGCCCACTCGTCACCAACAGCTTGCGCCAAATGATAATCATACAATATGTCTTCCATTTCTTTGGGCTGAATTACATAAGAAGGTATCTCTTTCTTACAAGAGGCCACAAAGAAACACAAGACGCTCAATATGAACAAGAATTTATTCTGCCTTCTCATCCTTTTTAGAAATATGCTGGTTAAGATATCCACTATAAAAAATCAACATTGCTATAATTCCACAGCTGATGGCTGCATCTGCAAAGTTAAAAATCGGACTGAAAAAAATAAAACGGTCTCCTCCTATTCCCGGCAACCACTCCGGCCAATATGTATCTATAATGGGGAAATAGAACATATCTACTACCTTTCCGTGCAATATAGAAGTATATCCTTCACCCCATGGCACAAACTGAGCCAACTGGAACGGAGTACTTTCAGAGAATATCATCCCATAAAACACACTGTCAATAATGTTACCGGCTGCACCGGCCAATATTAATGAAAGACAAACAATAAATCCGGTTTTTACATTTCCTTGTTTCAGCAGTTTGTACAAATAATATATAATCGCACCTACGGCTATTATACGGAACGAGGAAAGAAAGAGCTTTCCAAACAGTTCCATGCCAAAAGCCATTCCGTTATTCTCTGTAAAGTATATATAGAACCAGTCTGTTATCCGAATGCTTTCGTGATAAAACATGGATGTTTTCACTGCAATCTTGATAATCTGATCTATTACCAACACCAATACTATGATAAGAACAGCAAGTCTTCCCTGAGTAAACAATTTTTTCATTTACCTATTATCTTATTAAAGAATGCGAAGAAAAACGCAAATCACACAGTCATAAGAACAACTGTGCAATTTGCGTTTCTTCTTTTTAGCTTTTTATTGATCACTTTTTAGCTTGTTTAGCTTCAATACTCAATGTAGCATGCGGTACTGCGCGCAGACGCTCTGCAGGAATCAATTTACCGGTTTCACGACAAATACCATAAGTTTTGTTCTCAATGCGTACAAGCGCAGCCTGTAATCCTTGAATAAATTTCAGTTCACGTTGTGCCAATCGGGTTGTTTCCTCCTTCGACAAAGTATTGGCTCCTTCTTCCAATATTTTATATGTCGGAGAGGTATCACCGACGTCGTTACCGTCCACATTCATCATACTCGCTCTTAATTGTTCGTAATTCTTTTGAGCAGTATTAAGTTTTTCAAGGATAATTGCTCGGAATTCTTCTAACTCTGCATCAGAGTACCTAGTCTTCTCAGCCATAACAATATTATTTTAGATTAAGATTCAGTCTTCTTTGGCAACCTTAATAAACAATGTGAAATCATCAAAATTCAATTCTGTACCAGATTCAACATTATCTACCAGTTCCAAAGAATTTGCTAATACTTGATTGCAAATATAATTATTATATTCTTTTACGGCATCATCGGTTTGAGAATTTTTAGACAAGAGTATTCTTATTTTATCTGTAATCTCAAATCCGCAGCTCTTACGGATATTTTGAATACGGTTGACCAATTCACGAGCTATACCTTCGCGTTTCAATTCATCAGTAACTGTAACCTCCAAAGCAACAGTCAGTTTTCCTTCATTTGCAACCAGCCATCCCGGGATGTCTTCACTGAATATTTCAACATCTGTTGCTTCTACAGTAGCATCACCACTCTCCAGATGGAAGGTATACTGACCATTTTTCTCCAGTTCAAAAATAGCATCCTGTGACATTTCTGCAACGGCTGCGGCTATTGCTTTCATTTGTTTTCCGAACTTCGGACCCAGTTTCTTGAAGTCACATTTTACTTTTTTGACAAGAATACCTCTGTCATTCTCTACAAACTTCAGTTCTTTTACGTTCACCTCACTCATGATAAGTGACTTGACTGCTTCTATATGCGCACGCTGAGTATCATCCTGTACAGGTATCATTATACACTGCAGAGGCTGACGAACCTTAATATTAACCTTACGACGCAAAGCAAGAACCATAGAAGTTACACTCTGAGCCATCTGCATCCGTGCCTCCAGTTCTGAATCAATCAGAGCTTCATTGCATACCGGGAATTTAGCCAAATGTACTGATACGGCATTGTCACGTCCGGTAACAGCTTCCAAATCCTTGAATAATCTGTCGGCATAGAAAGGTGCAATCGGAGCCATCAGTTTAGAGACAGTTTCCAGACATACATACAATGTCTGATATGCAGAAAGCTTGTCTTCTGACATTGAACTTCCCCAGAAACGTTTACGATTCAAACGTACATACCAGTTAGACAAATTATCGTTCACGAAGTCTTGAATCAAACGTCCAGCCTTGGTCGGTTCATAATCGCTATAACATGCATCTACATCCTTGATTAATGAATTGAGCAGTGAAAGAATCCATCTGTCAATTTCCGGACGATTTTCAACAGGAACATCTTTCTCTTCATATCTGAATCCATCCACATTTGCATACAATGCAAAGAATGAATAGGTATTATATAATGTTCCGAAGAATTTACGGCGAACTTCATCAACTCCATCCGTATCAAACTTCAGGTTATCCCACGGTGAAGAATTGGTTATCATGTACCAGCGAAGAGGATCTGAACCATACTTTTCAATTGCTCCAAACGGATCTACGGCATTGCCTAGACGTTTTGACATCTTGTTTCCATTCTTGTCAAGTACCAGTCCGTTAGATATAACAGCCTTGTATGCAACACTGTCAAATACCATAGTAGCTATGGCGTGCAAAGTAAAGAACCATCCACGTGTCTGGTCTACACCTTCTGCAATAAAATCTGCCGGATATACAAGATGCTGATCAAGTTTGTCTTTATTTTCAAACGGATAATGTATCTGAGCATAAGGCATTGCACCCGAATCAAACCAAACATCAATCAAGTCTGTTTCACGCTTCATAGGAAGACCACTCTCAGAAACAAGAACAATGTCGTCTACATAAGGACGGTGCAAGTCTATCTTGTCATAGTTTTCCTTAGTATATACTCCCGGAACAAAACCATTATCCTTATACGGATTTGACCTCATGAATCCGGCAGCAACCGCCTTTTCTATTTCATTATACAGTTCTTCAACTGAACCAATGCATTTTTCTTCCTTGTTTTCTGAACGCCAGATTGGCAATGGAGTACCCCAATAACGAGAACGGCTCAGATTCCAGTCGTTCAGATTCTCCAACCATTTTCCAAAACGTCCGGTTCCAGTTGATTCTGGCTTCCAGTTGATGGTTTTGTTCAGCTCTATCATGCGTTCCTTGCATGCGGTAGAACGAATAAACCAGCTGTCCAACGGATAATAAAGAACCGGTTTGTCAGTACGCCAGCAGTGAGGATAATTATGCACATGCTTTTCAATCTTGAATGCCTGATTATTGGCTTTCATCAGCATACAGATAGAGATATCCAGCGTTTCATCCTTATCGGTCAAGGTCGGGTCATACGCATTCTTTACGAAACGGCCTTCAAATTCCTTATATAAATCTACGTTCACATAATTGTGCACGAATTCATCATCCAGTTCACTCAACAGATAGAATTTTCCCTGCAAGTCAACCATCGGACGACGTTCACCTTTCTTATTTACCAACTGCAAAGGAGGAACACCGGCAGCTTTTGCTACCTGAGCATCATCAGCACCGAATGTAGGCGCAATATGCACAATACCCGTACCGTCTTCTGTTGTTACATAATCACCGGCAATTACTCTGAAAGCACCCTCACCCGGATTTACCCAAGGCAACAATTGTTCATACTCCATTCCTACCAGGTCTGTTCCCTTGTATTCGGCAATTACTTTAAACGGAATCAACTTGTCACCCGGTTTGTACGAATCCAAATCCAATCCTTCTGCCTTCTGATTAAAATGAGCATAGAGCAACGGCTTGGCCAATACCACCGTAATCTTCTCACCTGTATATCCGTTATATGACTGAACTGCTACATAATCAATCTTAGGACCAACGCAAAGAGCAGTATTTGAAGGAAGAGTCCAAGGAGTAGTAGTCCATGCAATAAAATAAGGAGTACCCCATTCTGCCATTTCAGGACGAGGATTCTTCATTTTGAACTGTGCAACCACAGTTGTATCCTTCACATCCCGATAGCATCCCGGCTGATTCAGCTCGTGTGAGCTCAATCCGGTTCCGGCAGCCGGAGAATACGGCTGGATAGTATATCCTTTATATAAGAGATTCTTGTTATACAATTGCTTCAGCAACCACCACAAAGTTTCAATATAGCGGTTGTCATAAGTAATATAAGGATTCTCCAAATCAACCCAGTATCCCATTTTATGAGTCAGGTCGGTCCATTCTTTCGTAAACTTCATTACGTCCTGACGACATTCCTTATTATATTCGGCAACAGAAATTGTCTTTCCGATATCTTCTTTGGTAATACCAAGTTTCTTTTCTACTCCCAGCTCAACAGGAAGTCCGTGAGTATCCCATCCTGCCTTACGTTTTACCTGAAAACCTTTCATGGTTTTATAGCGACAGAATGTATCCTTTATAGAACGTGCCATAACATGGTGAATACCCGGCATTCCGTTGGCAGAAGGAGGTCCTTCAAAAAAAACAAAAGAGGGACATCCCTCGCGTTCAGTCATACTTTTGGTGAAAACATCATTTTCATCCCATTCTTTCAGTACTTCTTTATTTACCTGTGACAGGTCCAACTGACCATGTTCAGCAAACGTTTTACTCATAATTATGTATTTTTTATTATTTCATCTTTTATCGACGCGCAAAAATACAAAGAAAAACAGCAAGAAAGAAAGTTTTTATCTACGAATTACAAATGAAAAGTAAAACCACGCAAAAAAGAACTAACTATTAAAGGATATTCCATTAGAAAATGAAATCAATAATTTATATCCTTTTACCGTAACAAAAAACAAAAATGCGTCAATGTATAATCTACATTAACGCATCTTATGTTTCATAAACCAGCGATGAGTAATCAGCAAATATACGGCCAATGCTGCAATCAGCATCCACAAACAGATTTCGTAGCAGAAAGGCAAGTCAGCCGACTGAAGAGTCCCCAGCAGAAGTCCTCCCGACAGTCCCAACTCCCAAGCCAGCATATATGAGGTATTGGCCGACCCCCGTTCACAATGCTGAGACAATTTTATGTAAAATATAAGCATACGCGCCACCGTAAGTCCGACTCCCAGACCAATCAACGCTCCCGAACAATAAAAGGCAATGTTGGTGTGTCTGAACAGCAGCAGCAACAAACCTGCTCCCCACAATATGTTTCCGCTTACGATTTCCGAACGGATATCGGCACGTAAAAAGACATAATGCAATGCAATCAGAGCCAGACAGAATCCTACCATCATAAATACATAGAATTCATACTGACGTATGACAGCCAGCAGCATTCCAAAACCAGCAGCAACAGGCAATATCTGTATAAACATCAGCCATCCGTTGGGCAGCCAGAAACGGTCAATGGAACATATCGGCGGGCATAACGGAGCTCTAAAGGGAACTTTCAGCATAAGTATCAGAAGAGCTGCCACACAACCTATCGCACACGATACGCCGAAGATAGTGTTGAAACTGAAATACTTCAGCAACAGCAATCCCAAAAGAGGACCTAAAGAAAGTCCCAAACGGCCAAACCAGGCAAAAGCATTGTTTGCTTCCGTACGACGTGGCGATTCTGTCAAGTCAATCGCAAGCGTACTGCCCGAAGCCATCAGAGCCACTCCCTGCATCATACCCTGAACAATTCGCAGAAAGATAACCCACGACAACACCGGAGTCCAATGAAATGCTGCAGAACATACAGCTATTACAATAATAGACCATGCACACACTCTTTTCCTTGAAAAACGGTCTACCAGATAATTGAAAAACGGTCCCAGCAAAAATGTTGCAACTCCTGATATAGCCAATACACTACCTATGCATAACGCACCAGCATCGGGAAAAGTAACCTTTAACCATGCATAAAGGACCGGTATCAGCATATAAAGCGATACCGACAACAGCAAATGTGATAAACAAATCAGCCACATGTTATTTGACCATAATCTGGGTCTGAGATATGAATGGACGTTTTGCTGACTATTCATATTTAATAGAGCTCGTTTTCATTAGGGAAATCTTTCGATTTCACATCTTTTATATACTGCCCGATTGCATCGGTCATTATTGCATTCAAATCAGCATAACGGCGGAGAAATTTAGGAGTGAATCCTTTGTTCATACCCAGCATGTCGGTAACGACAAGTACTTGTCCGTCGACGTCATGACCGGCGCCTATACCGATTACAGGGATTCTCAATTCCCCAGCTACACGTGCAGCCAATGCTGCCGGAACTTTTTCAAGAACCAGCGAAAAACAGCCAGCTTCTTCCAGAAGATGCGCATCATGAATCAGTTTGTCTGCTTCTGCATCATCTTTTGCACGCACGGCATAACTGCCATACTTATTAATAGACTGAGGCATCAGTCCCAGATGTCCCATCACGGGAATACCGGCATTGACTATTTTTCCTATTACATCAATCACTTCTTCGCCACCTTCCATCTTCACAGCATCGGCACCGGTTTCCTTCATTATGCGGATAGCGTTCCGAACACCTTCATAGGGTTCAGACTGATAGGCACCAAACGGCATATCAATAACTACCAGCGCACGTTTTACCGCCTTGACTACCGAACGGCCGAATACAATCATTTCATCAACGGTTATAGGCAATGTAGTTACATTTCCCAACATTACATTTGAAGCCGAGTCGCCCACAAGAATAGCGTCGATACCTGCACCATCCACTATTCCGGCTGTGGTAAAGTCATAAGATGTCAACATAGAAATCTTTTCTCCACGACCTTTCATCTCCAAAAAACGATGAGTTGTTACCTTACGGGTATCCTCACATATATATCCTGCCATAATTTTTTCTGTTTTTTAATTATTCAGACTGATTTCATTTATAAAAAAACGGCGGCAAAATTACATATTTTCACAATACGTAGGTATTAAAGATAACATTTTTTCAAAATTGAAGTTTTCAAAATCAGGAATAACAATACGTGCCTTATCTGCTATAAGATTAGCCGGATTGGTAGTTGAAAGGCCGATTACACACATTTCCGCACGGTTTCCGGCTTCCAGTCCGTTAAAGGAATCTTCAAATACGAAACAGTTTTCCGGAGTAGTATCAAACACCTTTGCTCCCAATAAATAACAGTCGGGATCCGGTTTGGAATACTTAAAATTCTCGGCCGTCAGGATTCTGTCAAACAGACTCTTGAATTCCGGATGCGCACGATATACATTCTCCATCTTCAGGGTATTGGAACTGGTGACAACAGCAGTTTTCACCCCATGGCTGCGTATTTCCTTGATAAAACGGACTACTCCCGGAATATATTCATAGTTCATGACGCATTCATATTCATTCAGTTCATTCTGAATTTTCTCCGGCAATCCCGGAGTATCCGAGAAAAAGCGCAGAATTTCTACCAGTGTCATACCTTTTATCCGACTTTCAAAATCGGGCATATCCGGACGATAGGTATTTCCCTGACGTTTCCAGAATATCGTATACTGTGATTCCGTGTCAAGAACCACTCCATCCAAATCAAAAAGTGCTGCAATCTGTTTACTTGTATTCATAATGCATTTCAGATTATTTTCGGATGCAAAGTTCTAAAGAGAAGACTTATTTTGTGATACATTCCTGTTAAATTAACATAAAGTTATTCTCCGTCTCCAATTATTCTAAGGGCATTTTCATATGTTTGTGCTCATTTTTTAAGATAATGTGCAATTTATATCATACAAATACAATGGAGGACAGTTTCATAAAACTCATTGAAAGCAGTATAAAAGGGAATTGGGAGTTAAACGCACTGACCGATTATAAGGGTGAAACCCTACGTTATAAAGACATAGCACGTAAGATTGCCAAAATGCACATCATGTTTGAAAGCATGGGCATACAGAAAGGCGACAAGATTGCTATTTGCGGACGCAACAGCGCCCACTGGGTAGTAGCTTTTCTGGGCACTATTACGTATGGTGCCGTTGCAGTGCCCATTCTTCACGAGTTCAAGCCGGACAATGTGCATCATATAGTCAATCATTCCGAATCACGCATCCTCTTCGCAGGAGACCAGGTTTGGGAAAATCTGAACGAACTGTTCATGCCTTCACTTGAAGCTATCGTGAGCCTGCCCGATTTTTCATTGCTTGTATCGCGTTCGGAATCCATGACCTATGCCCGTGAGCACCTCAACGAACTGTTCGGGAAAAAATATCCGAACAACTTCCGTGCCGAGCATGTGTCATACCAGTACGAAATGCCGGAAGAACTTGCCATTATTAATTACACCTCAGGAACAACCGGTTATTCAAAAGGTGTAATGCTCCCCTACCGCAGTATACTTTCAAACGTACAGTTATGTCAGGAGCGCATTGCCATCAAGCCGGGCGACTCCATTGTTTCCATGCTTCCGCTGGGACATGTCTTCGGTATGGTTTTCGACTTTCTTTTCGGTATCTGCCAGGGCGCGCATTTATGGTTTTTAACCCGCATGCCTTCACCCAAAATCATAGCAGAATCGTTCTCGGAAATACGCCCGCGCGTTATCTCCAGCGTGCCGCTTGTAGTTGAAAAGATATTCAAGAAGAACATTCTTCCTCAGGTTGATACCACTTTAGGACGTTTCCTGCTCAAGCTTCCTATCATAAGTGATAAGATTAAGACAAGAGCACGTGAAGAGGCCATGAAAGTATTCGGAGGAAACTTCATTGAAATCATTATCGGAGGAGCTCCTTTCAATGCCGAGGTTGAAGCATTCCTGCGGATGATTGATTTCCCATATACCATGGCATACGGAATGACCGAATGCGGACCTATCATCTGCCACAGTTTCTGGCAAGACCTGAAACAGAATTCATGCGGACAGGTTGTTCCCAGAATGGAAGTCAAGATTGACTCTCCCAACCCACATACCATTCCGGGTGAACTCACCTGCAAGGGAACCAACGTAATGCTGGGTTATTACAAAAACGAAAAGGCTACTCAGGAAGTTATCGACAAAGACGGATGGCTGCATACCGGCGACATGGCAATCATTGATGAGGACGGATATGTATATATCAAGGGAAGATGCAAGAACATGCTTCTTACCGCTTCCGGACAAAATATCTATCCCGAAGAAATCGAAGCCAAGCTGAACAACATGCTATATGTATCAGAATCGATAGTAATCCTTAAAAACGAGAAGCTGATTGCTCTCGTGTATCCCGACTGGGGAGAACTTGGTGAAAATGCACGTTCCAAGGAGAACATCGATTCGCTGATGGAGAAATGCCGTCAGGAACTCAATCAGCAACTCCCTGCATACTCACAAATTACACGCATCAAGATGTGGCCCGAAGAATTTGAAAAAACCGCAAAGAAAAGCATCAAGCGTTATCTGTATCAGGATGTAGACATCTGATACTTCTCAACCAGACAGAGACAGGCCAAGAAACTTCATTAATTACAAACTTATAAAAAATAAATTCATAGCCGTAAAAAAATAATTAGCGGCTATGAATTTACTCAAGTTTCTGATTTAGATTTTAGGCAGTTTGTGCATATGCCTGTAGTGCT